>ERZ1026878.274-NODE-274-length-42084-cov-44.902044_pt1 | contig 42084 bp, 23 predicted proteins | sample MGYA00380169_ERZ1026878 | MGnify/ENA primary metagenome ERZ1026878 (study PRJEB33269, sample SAMEA4719805) | human gut metagenome | biome: human-associated habitat; feature: organic feature; material: feces | place: Cameroon | collected 2013-10 ...
AGTTCTGTCACACATTTATATAATATCTCTGGCACGTATGCGCCACCGAATTTTCCAAAAAATCCTTTATCGTCAACTTGATACATCGTGAGTTAAATGTTAAATGTTAAATATTAAATTAGACTTTCGCCCTTGTGCCACAAACGAAACAGATGAATTCTTCACCCTTCGTTTTTCACTCTTCTCTTATTTTTTCAGTGCCTCAAAGAGTTCATCGAGAGCCTTGTCTGGATCGAGTGTCTCATTGAGCAAGGTAACAAACTTGCTTCCAATGATGGCTCCCGCAGCATTGTCCTGGGCACTGGTGAGAGTCTGCTTGTTGCTGATACCGAAACCTATCATTCGGGGATTGCGAAGTTTCATGCCGTTGATATGGTTGAAGTAAGCGAGCTTGGCATCTCCGAAACTGCTTTGAGCGCCAGTGATACTTGCCGAACTGACCATATAGATAAAACCGTCGGTATGCTCGTCGATAAAGCGGATTCGCTCCTCGCTGGTTTCTGGAGTTATCATCATGATGACACGAATGTCATACTTGTCGGCTATAGGTTTCACCACCTTGAGATAGTCGTCGAAAGGCAGGTCTGGAATAATGGTTCCACTCACTCCAGCCTCAACACATTCTTTGAAAAAAGCCTCGATGCCAAAGTGCATGATTGGGTTGAGATAGCCCATCAGCACAAGAGGAAGGCTTACTTCGCCCTTGATGGCTTTCAGTTGTCCGAAGAGAGTCTTCACGGTCATACCGTTCTTAAGAGCCCGCGTTCCGGCACTCTGAATGACTGGTCCGTCGGCCAAAGGGTCACTGAAAGGTATGCCCACCTCTATCATATCGATGCCATGACGTTCCATTGCCTTGATGACATCGCCCGTGCCTTCGAGAGTGGGACAACCGGCACAGAAATACAAGCTCAGCAGCTTGCGGTCTTTACGACTTTCAAATAGTTGATTTATCTTGTTCATTGTTTGTTTTTTTACTTTTTTACCTTTTTACTTTTTTACCTTTTCTAAAGCAAGAGGGTTCTTTTTACTTTTTTACCTTTTTACCTTTCTAAAGCAAGAGGGTTCTTTTTACTTTTTTACCTTTTTACTTTTTTACCTTTACAAGGAATTGCTTGAGTTTCTCTACATCTTTGAGTGCTGGCTCAATCTCGAACTTCGAGTTGAGGTCGATGCCTATGCACTTGGAATGATGAAAGTTCTTGATACGCTCTGCATCATCGGGTCCGATGCCGCCACTCAGTAGGAATGGCACTTCGCCATCATAAGCCTGCAGGACTTGCCAATCAAACTGCTCACCACTTCCACCCACAGTCTTACATTTGGTGTCGAAGAGGAAGAGGTCGGCAGCTCCTACATATTCCTTATATTTTTTTATGTCTTCGGCCGAACTTACACTGATGGCCTTGATGATCTTGATTTTGGGTTTGATATCGGGGTCGATAGTGGCACGCAGGTTCTCCAATGTCTCGCGTGGTTCGTTGCCGTGCAACTGAATATAGTCGAGTTTGTAATTATAGACTCTTGTCACTATATTCTGAGGCATATCGTCTACAAAGACACCCACCCTGAGTGGTGTCTTTCCCATGTCGGGTGCATAGTCGGGAATAATACCAGCCCCACTGCAGAACTGCTGCACATATCGGGGTGACGGAGGATAGAAAATCAGTCCTATCATGTCGACTCCCAGTGCAGAAATATCGCGAATGTTGTCGGCATCGCGCATGCCACATACCTTTATAATCATGATGCTTTAAAGACGGTTCTACTTTTAAAATTACAAATTGGCTATAAACTCATTCAGGGCTATGCCCGGGTCGGCCTGTTTCATAAACTGCTCTCCCATCAGGAAGCCTCTGAAACCGCCTTCCTCACGAAGTCTTCTGACAACTTCCGGATTGGAGATACCGCTTTCGCTCACTCTGCATACATCCTTGGGCAACTGTTCTGCCAGGCGGAAACTGTTCTCCACATCCGTAACGAAAGTTCCGAGATTGCGGTTGTTGATGCCATACATATCGGGGGCCAACTCAGCATATTCGAAGTCCTGGGCGTTATGCATCTCCAACAAGACTTCCAGTCCCAACTGATGCGCCATATTCAGAAGATCTTTACATTCCTGCTTTGTCAGACAGGCAGCAATCAGAAGCACAGCCGAAGCACCACAATAGCGGGCTTGCAAAAGCTGATATTCCTCTACGACGAAGTTCTTATATAATATAGGTAAGGTAACACCCACATGGCGGGCCTCCTGTATATACTCGTCGTAGCCTCCGAAATAGTCGATATCGGTAAGAATACTCAATGCCGAAGCTCCATTCTGCTGATAGCCCAAAGGAATAACGCTCGCCTTGCCTTCTTTCTTGATCCATCCCTTGCTGGGCGACTTGCGCTTGAACTCGGCAATAATACCTGTGGATGATGACATCAAGGCGTCACGCATGCTGCCTCCTGGGGTAAGTCCCTCGTCAGCCTTTATCTTCCTGTCGGTCAGCGTTACCATCTGGCGTGGAGATATGAAGCGCTTGCGCTGCTCCATCTCTATTCGCTTATGAGCTACGATTTCTTCTAATATATCAGCCATGTTCTACCTTTTTACTTTTTTACCTTTTTACTTTTTTACCTTTTTACCTTTAACTATTCAGTTCCACAAATTTCTTGAAGGTGGCAAGTGCCTTGCCCGAGTCTATACTCTCGCGTGCTATTTCCACACACTCCTCAATGCTCTTCTTGCCCTTCTCCATCACCTGAATACCAAAGGCTGCATTTGCCAAAACGATATTCTTCTGGGCAGGAAGTGCTCGGTTTTCAAGTACGGCATCAAAGATGTCCTTTGCCTCCTCTTCGGTAGCTCCACCTCTAACCTCTTCCGGTTTGGCTGTCTCGAAACCTAAGTCTTGAGGTTTGAAGATGCGCTCATAGTCGTTGGTTGTTACCTTGAAGTCACTGGTCAGCGAAATCTCATCATATCCATCTATACTGTTGACGATGCCATAGTCGATGCCGATCTTCTGATATACCTGGTTATAGAGGCGCATCTGGTCGAGATTGGCAACTCCGAGCAACTGACACGAAGGCTGGCTGGGGTTGACCAAAGGACCTAAGAGATTGAAGACGGTAGGAAACTGCAAGGCCTTGCGAATAGGACCGACAAACTTCATCGCCTTGGCAAACAACTGTGCATGAAGGTACACGATACCTGCCTCATTGATGGAGCGGTTGAGTTTGTCGAGATCGTCAGTGAAATGTACTCCATGATTCTGAATCACATTGGAAGCTCCACTCACCGATGTGGCAGCATAGTTTCCATGTTTGGCCACCCTATATCCGGCTCCTGCTATGACGAAGCACGAGGTGGTAGAAATATTGAATGTATTCTTACGGTCGCCTCCTGTTCCTACTACGTCTATATATCTGTCGCAGTCGAGGATGGCAGGAACTCCTGTCGCCAGGATTCCGTCACGAAAGCCCAACAACTCGTCCACGGTCACACCACGCATCTGCAAGCCTGTAAGCAAGGCTGTGATCTGTTCTTCGGGGAACTCACTCTTTGTGATGCCAACGATGATGTTCTTGGTTTCCTCTCGGGAAAGTTCCTCATGATTCAACATTCTGTTCAAAATGTCCTTCATTTCCATAAGTTTTGTCTCCTATATTTTTTGTTGTTATCTTCGTTCAAACCCTCCTTCTACCTGTAACAGACCTTAAAGAAAAAAGACCTGTCGCAAGTTACGGCAGGCCTTTTCTATCTCTCTTAGGATTTTCATATCCACACACGGCTTATCGACTCACGACTGTTTCAATCTTGAGATACGCCACCACCATGCTGTTGAAGATACGAATGTTGTCATTTGCTTATTATTGATGAATAATATTGTTTCGTTATTGTTTCGATTGCAAATTTACACTTTTTCTTTCAATCTACAAACTTTTTGTCGATAAAAAATGCAATTTCGATTATTTTTTATCACTTTCTGCTCTTTTCCATCCCTCTATCCGTCCCTATACCTTATTATATATACTCAACTTTCGCAAATAGGGCAATAAGAGAAGGTTTATCAAAAAAATCCTATCAATTCGCTTACTTTTTTTGTTAATTCTGCTACAAATCGATATTTTTTCCTTTATTATGGTTGTTTTTTCATTTTTTATACGTAACTTTGCGCCATTAAACATTAACGTACAGAATAAAACGAAAAGAAAAAACATTTATTATGAGATTATCCACATTGGTATTGGCGGTAAGTATATGCTTTGCCCCCCCATCACTGAACACCCAAGCCAAGAGCAAGAAAAAGAGCCTTAACTTGCTGACTGCTAAGTCGGATTCCACCAAAACAGACTACGCTAAAGTCACCAAGGGCGGAAAGAAAGATACAGGCTTGTTTACTGTCATCTACAATAGCAAAAGCGGCAAGCTGTATTTTGAATTGCCCGACTCTGCATTCAGTCACCAGTATATCCTTGCCAACAGAATGGCAGCCACCAGCGACACACAGGATTTTGTGGCTGGGCAGATGATCAACACTCCTTTGCTCATACAGTTCTCAAAGGACGAACGAAACGTATATATCAATCTCATACAGAGTAACAATGTCGTTGACAAGAACGACCCTATCGCAGCTTCTTTCGACAAGAATTTCTTGAATCCCCGCATGAAGGGCTTCAAGATTGTGGCTCGCAATAATGGCAATGTCGTTATTGACGTGACTTCTTTCTTCGGTACCAACGAAGCTTACATCTCTCCACTGAAAGAGGTTTCTGTTTTTTCTAAACTCTTCGGCGATGCCAATGCCATCAAGGGAACTTTCTCTGCCGATGCTTCCAGCATCGACTTCGTGAAGACTTTCCCTAAGAACATCGAGATAGAGAGCACCCTGTCGTTCAACACCACAGGTATGATCAAGAAGCCTTACTCTGTGAAGGTTCACCGTTCACTCTTTGTCCTGCCCGAGGATCCTATGCCTATGAGATACCAGGACAACCGAGTGGGTTTCTTCAATAACAACAAGAACATATACAGTTCTTCCAAGGACAAGGTGGAGAGCAAGACCTACATCAACAGATGGCGCCTGCAACCCAAGCCCGAAGATATGGACAAGTACTTTGCCGGCGAACTGGTGGAGCCACAGAAACCTATCGTGTTCTATGTCGACTCTGCCTTCCCTGAGAAGTGGAGAGAAACCATCAAGACGGGTATAGAAGACTGGAACCAGGCTTTCGAGCAGGCTGGTTTCAAGAATGCCATCATTGCTAAAGACTATCCCAAGAACGATCCAAACTTCGATCCAGACGATATGCGCTACAACTGCTTCAAGTATGCAGTCACATCTACCGCCAACGCCATGGGTCCAAGTCATAAAGACCCTCGTACCGGCGAGATTCTCACTGCCGACGTCATCTGGTATCACAACATCGTATCCCTGTTGCACAACTGGCGATTCATCCAGACTGCAGTTGTAGACAAGCGAGTTCGCAAGAACACCTTCGATGATGATGTGATGCGCGAGTCTATCCGTTATGCAGCAGCCCACGAGATTGGTCATACCCTGGGTCTGATGCACAACATGGGTGCCAGCTATGCTTTCGACGTTGAGCAGCTGAGAGATCCAAAGTTCACACAGCAGTATGGCACCACACCAAGTATCATGGACTATGCCCGCAACAACTACATCGCCCAGCCTGGCGATTTGGAGAAAGGCGTGCGTCTTACTCCTCCTGTTATCGGTGTATACGACAAGTATGCCATCAACTGGGGTTACAGAATCATCAAGGGCGCCAATACTCCTGAGGAGGAAGTGGCTACTCTTAACAAATGGATTGCCGAAAAAGCCAACGATAAGAAATTCCAGTTTGGCGCTCAGCAGGTTTTAGGTACTGTAGACCCAACCGACCTGACCGAGGACCTTGGAAACGACCATATCAAAGCCAGCAACTATGGTATCAGCAACATGAAGATTCTGATGAAGAACTTCGAGAACTGGACCATGGAGAAGGGCGAGAGATACGACGACTTGGAGAAACTCTATCGTGAGGTTACCAAGCAGTACACCCGCTATATCAACCATGTGGCATCTTATATCGGTGGCATCGAATATACAGAGATCAGACAGGGCGACGGTCAGGCTCAGAGCATGAACTACATCAACAAGGCACGTCAGAAGGAAGCCCTCACATGGCTGCTTGCACAGATGCGCAGCTTCGACAGTTGGCTCACACCTCATGCCCTGCTGAACAAGATGGAACTGAGCCTCGATGTCAACAAAAACATCTGCAAGCGCACCATCTCTTCGCTGTTCAGCCCCACTGCACTCTATCGCATCAAGGAAGGTGGAATGGTAAATGCCAACGCCAACTACACCATCGAAGGTTATATGAACGACCTGACCAACATGATCTTCAAGGCTCCTGTAGGTGGAAAGCTTTCTTATGCCGAGCAGGCTCTGCAGTCTAATGCCATCAATCTGATGATGCAGCGCACTGGCTTGCAGCCCGAGACAGGCAAGAAGACCAAGGGGCTCACCGACGACCAGTTGTGGCAGAACGACCTCGAGATGTCGCAGCAGATTTGCAATGCCAACGATATAACCGACAGCTTCGTACGTATCAATTATGGTGGCAGCATGCTCAGCGATGCTGAGACTGGTGCCCTGATGACAGGAAGCCTGCAGCGTGTACTCAACAAGTATCGTGCTTATCGTGCTACCGCTAATGGCAGCACCCGCGACTTCTACTCTTATCAGATTCTTCTCATGGAGAAGTTGCTGAACAATAAGTAATTCAAGTTACGCAAGTTCAGAAATTAAAGGAGTTTAAGGAGTTAAGACAATAGTCTTTTTGGCGTAGTTTTTAAGCAACAAGACATACGTCTTAACTCCTTAACTTCTTAACTCCTTTAACTCCCCCAATTTCTCCTCTACTCCCTAAAACAAGTTATATATTTGAAAATAAATATTTTTATGAGAGAGAACAAAACACTGCACAACTACATGAAGTGGGCACTCATGCTTACTTTCATGTGGGTATGTCAATTTGCAAACGCCCAGGACTTCGTCAAGGGTAAGGTGATCGACCAGGCTGGTGAGCCTGTCACTGGTGCCTATGTAAGGTGGAAAGACACCAAGATAGGTGCCAGCACCGATGTGGATGGCAACTTCTCCATCCCTGCCCATCAGGGTAAGTTGGTCATTTCTTTCCTTGGCTACAAGACCAAGGAGGTAAGCGCTCAGTCTGGCAAACAGATAGAAGTGAAACTGGAAGAAGACGCCCAGCATCTCGACGAGTTTGTCGTAATAGGTTATGGTCTTCAGAAGAAATCGTCTATCACAGGTTCTATTGAGACCATCAAGGCTGACGACTTGCTCATGATGCCTACCGCCAACCTCGACAATGCGCTTACCGGACAGGTGGCTGGTCTGCAGGTTATGACTTCTACGGGTGACCCAAGTACTGCCAAGGAAGCTGCCCTTCATATCCGTGGTATCAACTCGGCACCTTTGCTCGTTATCGATGGTGTGCCAAGATTCGGTACGACCACTTCTGATGGTGAAACTCGTCTTTCCGACCTCAACCCCGATGACATCGAGAGTATCACCGTACTGAAAGATGCTGCCGCTGCTGCCGTATATGGTGCACGTGCCGCTAATGGTGTTATCCTCGTACAGACCAAGCGCGCTGAGGGCAACCAGAAGTTGCGCATCAACTACCGTGGCCAGTACAACCTCCAGGAAGCTACCAAACTGCCTGAGTTCCTCGATGCCTACGAGTTTGCCAAGCTTCGCAACCAGGCTATTGCCAATTCACCTTCCAGCACCCTGGCTCCTTATACAGAGGAGCAGTTGGAAGAGATCCGCACTCACTCCAACCCCAACGTCTATGGCGACAGCAACCTCCTGGACTATCTCGACAAGACGGGCTACTCTACCACTCATGCTGTATCTGCAAGTGGTGGCAACTCTTACGTAAAATACTATCTCTCTTTGGGCTATGCCAACTCCAAGGGTCTCTATAGTGGTGTAGGCCGCGACCGTATCAACTACTCCATGAAGTTGGATGCCACCCTCACCAAGGGTCTCGTCTTGTCTGTCGACTATACGGGCGCCAACTCTAACGCCAAGAACAGCAGCTACACAACCCTCGATGCAGCCTATAGCTATTCTCCCCTTCAGGTATATGAGTTTACCAATGGCGAGTTGGCAAGTATCGACGGCAACAACCCACTCATCAACCTTCGTGGCTTGGGCGGATACATCAAAGATCTGTCAAGAATGGGTACTGTGAATGTCAACCTGCGATGGGACATCCCTTGGGTAAAGGGTCTGAATGCCTATGTACGTGGAACCTTCGATGACAACCATCGTATAGAAAAGAGATACAGCACACCTGTAACTCTCTACACCTACGATGCCACTACAGAAGAATTTGCCATCGACCAGAATACGGTTTATCCTAAGGCTAAGACAACCTTAGAGCAGACCGACCGTTTCTATAAGAGTCAGCTCTACGAGGCGGGTATCAACTACAACAACACCTTTGCGGCAAAGCATACCGTAGGTGCCACACTGGTCATGAACTATCAGCGACTCAACAATCAGTATATGATAGGCAAGAACCTCGACAAGACTTCTGTGCCCGAGACCATGGGTGTGGCCAAGAGCTCAACTCTCTCTGGTAATGAGACTATCAACGAGCGTGCCTCTACCATCGGCCGTCTCAACTACAGCTACGCCAACAAGTACTTTGCTGAGTTCAGTTTCCGTGTCGACGGTTCTACCAACTTCTCACCCTCCAACCGATGGGGTTTCTTCCCATCATTCTCTGGTTCATGGGTTGTCTCTAATGAGGAATTCTTCAAAGCCTGGAAGCAGAGCGTTATCTCCAACCTCAAGCTGAGAGCCTCTACTGGATGGTTGGGTAATGACGGTTTGGTGGGTGCATACTCATATCTGAAGAACTACACCGAGTCTGCCAACTATGGTTACAGCTTCGGCAGCAAGGGTTCTGCCTCAAGTGTTTACCGTCCTGGATTCACCCTCATGAGTTATCCTAACACCGATCTGTCATGGGGAAAGACCCACGACTATAACTTCGGTTTGGACATGGGCTTCTGGAACGGACGCATCGGTGTGTCTTTCGATTACTTCGTACGTTACGAGACCGACAAGATCACATCGGCACCGGACTATCTCTTCCCTCCTTCGACAGGTACCGACGGAGCTTATCCTTCTGAGAACTTCAGCAAGTTGAAGGCATGGGGCTGGGACTTCACCATCAGCCACAAGAACACCATCGGCAAGTTCAAGTACAACATGTCAATCAACCTGTCAAAGAGCAACGACAAATACCTCGACTTCGGCGACGAGAGCAGTCAGCTGCCCAACCTTCGCCGTAAGGGAACCAGCAGCATGGTATGGCAGATGTATCAGGCAGCAGGTCTGTTCCAGAGTCAGGAAGAAATCGACAACTGGCCACTCGACCAGGACGGACAGGGTAATGCAACCATCGCTCCTGGTGACATCAAATACATCGACCAGAACGAGGATGGTGTTCTCGACTCTCATGACTATATTTACGTCAAGAACTCTTCACAACCCGACATGGACTTCAGCTTCCGTTTCGGAATGCAATACAAGGGTTTCTTCCTCAATGCCATCTTCCAGGGCGAGTCAGGATATAAGCAGAACATTACCGACTACTATACATTGGAGAACGGTACCCTGCCTAAGTATCAGAAGTATCACCTTACCGACAGTTGGTCGGAGAGCAATCCTTCTGGCAAATATCCACGCGTGAAGATTGCCACATCCAACGACAACAACCGCAAGAAGTCTACATTCTGGATTGAGGATTGTAATTTCGTGCGCCTCAAGTTGCTGAACCTCGGTTACAACTTCCCAGGCAGCATCGTCAAGAAGATGAGCCTCTCTTCGCTCAGCATCGCTTTGCAGGCAAGCAACCTCTTCACCATCAGCAGTCTGAAGAGCATGGACCCAGAGTCACTCCGTGGCTACCCTATCCAGCGCTCTTACGGTGTAACTCTCAACTTAGGTTTCTAACGAGACCACATTAATATATATAGAACACAGAAAGTATGAAAATACAATTCAATAGAATCATAACCATCATTACACTCGCAGCCACCACCGGTGTGCTGACGAGTTGCGACAGCCTGTTCAGGGATGCTCCTCTCGACAAGATTTCCGAGAAGTCGGTATGGAGTAATCCTCAGCTTCTCGACGAATACGAGAACTCTTGGTACAGATGTATGAGCAATGGCTTCAGCACTTATGTTCCCAGCATTTCATTGGTGAAGAGCAAATCAAGATATTATATGCCTTGGTTTGGCGACCAGATCAGCGTGGGTAAGAGTTCTTACTATAATGCCGGCTATGGCGACTTACTGAAAGGCAACAGCCAGGAGATTACCAAATGGGCTGCCAATGTATGGAGCAACTACTTCACTCAGATTCAGTCTATCAACACCTTGCTGGAAAATTTAGGTAATATCAGCAATGGCGACCAGAAGAACCGCATCATCGGTGAGGCGCACTTCATGCGAGGCTATTACTATTATATGCTGTGGAGAAAGTTTGGCGGTGTAACCCTCATCGACCACACTTATAATCCACTCATCAAAGAAGAGAAGTTCCCACGTGCAAGCTATCAGCAGATGGTAGACTTCATCGTGGCTGAAGCCGACGAGGCTGCCAAGTATCTTCCCCAGGCTCACGCCACTACCGAGACAGGTCGCGCCACCAAGGGTGCAGCTATCATGCTCAAGGCGAAGACTTACCTCTGGGCTGCCAGTAAGGTATTCCAGAACAAGGGTGAGGAACTTACCTACTTAGGTTTTTCCGACGACCAGTCACACGTCATGCTGGAGAAGGCCAAGAAGGCTTACGAAGACCTCTTCGCTCTGAACCAGTACAGCCTCATCCCTATCTCTGCCACCACACAGGACGATATTCGCGATGCCTATCGCAAAATCTTCCTGACCAAGAACTCACAGGAGTCTATCTTCGAGGTACAGCATTCTGATGATGGCGACTTTGCCAACAAGTTTGGTCATAAGCTCGATAGAGACGCGGCCTCTCCTTTCTTTACAGGTACAACAGCAGCCTACACTCCTACCCAGAACCATGTGGACGAGTATGGCATGCAGCCTGGCAAGACCTACGATGCACAGCATCCATACGACAACAGAGACTATCGTTTCTATGCCAACATCCTGTATGATGGATGTACGTACCGCAACCATGTGATGGACATTCATTATACAAACCGTACTGCTGGTGTCGACCTTACACCTTATGGTACTTCTACGTCGGCTGCCGTAACCTTGACAGGTTATTACATGGGCAAGTTTGTTGATCCAAGCCAGACTATCGACAACAACGATACTTATGCCAGCAAGCAGAACTACATCATCTGGCGATTTGCAGAGGCACTGCTCGACTACGCAGAGGTTTGCTACGACTTAGGAAACACAGACTTGGCAAAGGAGTATGTCAACAAGACCCGTCAGCGTGTTCACATGCCAGACATTGAGAATCCAACACTCGACGACATCAAGAACGAGCGTCGTGTGGAAATGGCTTTCGAGGAAACCACCTACTGGGATCTCTTCAGATGGGGTGTGGCAGAGCAGAAGATGAACGGCGAGACCAATCCTCTGAAGGGTATGCGTGTCGATGTAACTGTGGTAAACAACGAGGTGGTAAACACCAAGTACACCATCAGCAACGTAAACCGCTTCCCTAAACGTGTGAGAGTCTTCGACAAGAAACAATACTATCTGCCCATTCCTTGGAGCGAGATCAAGTATCACGGCATTGCCCAGAACCCAGACTGGACAGAACAATAAAAAGAGCACTATTCATATATAGCCGTAATAAAACACTCAATATAAACAACGGATAAAAGTTCTTTCGTCAGCAAGATGCTGACGAAAGAACGTTCCTTAACAAAAAACATCATCTTTATGAGAAAAATTTACTTAGCATGGGCGCTATTACTCAGCGCTATCGGAGTTCAAGCACAGGAGTACAATCTTTTTCCTGCTTCAGTAGTCGACGAAAATGGCTGGTTGTGGTTCAACAGCCAGAATATTGTTGACCAGTATGTCGGTGTCTGCAATGAAGAAGACTACAAAGTAGACCCTGAAGGCAAAATCATCCAGATGATTTATGCAGACCAAGTGCCTTCATATCCTTCGACTACAGTTGACCCAGATGCGATTGGATACGGAAAAGGCGGCGAGTTGGGTGCAGATGGTTACAAGAAAGGAGCTATCATCTTACCTGCAGCAAGTGCATCAAATTCACCAAATGGTGGTGGAATTGTTCTTTGCCTGCCATCATGCTCTACATTCAGCATAAATGTTTCATGCTCGGGACCCATCTACTGCCAACTTTTAAGCACAGACAAAGCAGGCACTATGTTCGGTGATTATGAAGTGCGCAAAGCATATAGCATGTTCAACAAGTTTGCAGGTGCAGGCAACACCACGGTTACAGGCCTTGAAAAACAAACAAATGGCTACAACGAAATAACAATTAAGTCCGACAAACCTGTATATGCATACTTCCGCAACATCACAAATAAAGAGGTTTACATCCACGGTATCAAGGTGACCACTCCCAAGCAGGAGACTACAGGCATTGCCAACATACAGACACAGGGTACAGCCGCACAAGAGGTATATACTATTGATGGCGTCAAAGTAGGTAATACCTTGAAGGGTCAGAAGCAGGGCTTGTACATTGTCAAGCATGGCAACAGCATCAAGAAGGTCATTAAATAAATGACCGCAAACTTTTATATTTATCAACGTAAAACACAACAAGTATGAAGAAATTCTTTACACTTTTGTTGGCTGTCATCAGTACAATGACAGCCTTCGCACAGACAGAACCTGCTATTGAATTGCAAGCAGAGGTAGATGGTAATACCAGAACTCTTACTATCGGACTGGGGGTAGAAGGAACAGTACAGATAGACTGGGGTAATGGAGAGAAAGTCACATCAGAAGTGATTCCTGCTTTCGATGGTTGGAATCAAGTGGACGTCTCAGGTACCGTATCAGGTGATGGAAAGGTAAAAATCTATGGCGACAACATTGTTTATTTTGAATGTTCATCAAGAGTAGATGGTGCCCAAGTATTGTCTTTGGATGTAACCAAGGCTACAGCCTTGAAAGATTTGACTGCCAATGCCAACAAACTGACTTCCATTGACCTGACCAAGAACACTGAGTTGGAGAAGCTATACATCAACATCAATCAGTTGACAAGTATTGATATCAGCAAGTGTACCAAATTGACAACTTTGGATATTAACAATAATCTCTTGACAGCAATAGATATTACCAAAAATCAGGCATTACAGACTCTCAGAATCGGACAAAACAAACTTACTGGCGAATTGGATTTATCCACCAATCCAACCATCAAGTCTGTATATGCACAGACAAATGAATTAACCTCGGTTAAGATAGGTAATAACACGGCATCTAAACCAACCTTCAGCTTTAACGAGAATAAGCTCACCTCCTTTGATGCTACAGGTATTAAAGATGCAGGTAATGCAACTCTGTTCTTGATAAGCAACCAGTTGACAGAAATCACACTGCCCAGTGCCAAGATGAGGATTTTGAACATCTTTAAGAATAACTTCACATTGGCTACGCTCCCTGCTCCAACCGTTGCCAAGACATTCAACTATGCACCACAGAACAACTATGTCATTGCAGAATCTTACAAGGTAGGAGATGTACTCGACCTCTCATCACAGACAAGTGCCACTTTGAACACCCAATTTGCTGTTTACAAGTCAGACAAAACTGCTCTGACAGAAGGCACAGACTACACGGTTGCTGACGGTAAAATTACCTTCCTCACTGCACAGGATGCCGTATATATCACCATGACTTCGACTTTGTATCCTAAGTTTACAGGCACTAACATCTACAAGACTACCGTCACAAAGGTAGAAGGTTCTACAGGCATCAACGCTGTAACAGCTCAGGGAGTGAAGGTAAGCACAGCAGGTAATGAGATTTCTATCTCTGGACTTTCACAGGGCGACGCTGTAACAGTAGCCAACTTGGGTGGTGCTGTGGTAGCTAACTTCCACGCCAACTCTGCCAATGCTCATGTTCAGGCTGCAAAGGGTCTGTATATCGTCAGCATCAACGGCAAGGCGATCAAGGTAGCCCTCTAATAATTTTATTTCATAAAGTGCCACATCGCATGGGCGAAACATCTCATGGGATATGGCACTTTTTACAATCCAACAAGTACGACTATGAAGAAGTCTTTAGCACTAACCATTCTTTGTCTCCTCTTTGCCTTCCAGGCAGGAGCATTCAACAAGAACACAGGAACCGTTGGCAACACGGTGTGCTTTGTGCGCTTTGCCGACGAGGATGCCAGTATTTTTGAACATACGATAGACACCTATCAGAACCTGTTCAACGGCAGCAATGCTACCGACAACTCGGTATACAACTATTTCCGTCAGGCTTCCTACAACCAGTTGGAATGGAAGAGTTCCTTCTATCCTGTTACTACTGACACCAAGATTGTGTCTTACAAGACACGTTACGAAAGAGCATACTACCAGAAGTATGATGCCACATTGCGTCCCTCTGGCTACAACTCAGACACCGAGGGTGAAGCACGCATGCAGGCATTGGTAAGAGAAATAGCCAACTATATAGAGAAAGACGTGGCTGAAGCTACCGACATCGACAAGAACGACGATGGCTACATAGATAACCTGTGCATCATCTTCAGCGGACAATCAGAACTGAGCAACAAGCGAGGCATCCTCTGGCCACAACGCAAGGACTTGGCTTTGCCTGATGAAAAGGCTATCTATATAAAAGGTAAGAAATTGGTGGGCTATATCATGGTTTTCGACGAGACTAATGGTTATGAGAACTTCGAAGGCATCGCCCTCAACACCGGAGTCCTTTGCCATGAGATGTCTCACTCATTGGGCACCTACGATCTGTATCATGCTTCAGGAAGCCTCAACCCTGTAGGAATATGGGACTTGATGTCAGACAATCAGCTCGTAGCTCAAAACATGACAGCCTACACCAAGTATCGCTACTGTAAATGGATTGACGAGATACCAGAGATTTCCAAAGCTGGTACCTACACCTTGAACCCCGTAGGTGGCAGCAGCAAAGAAAACATTGCTTATAAAATCAAACCAGTAGGAAGCGATGAATACTTCGTAGTGGAATATCGCAAAAAGGAAGGTTTCGACAAGAGTCTTCCTGGTTCGGGTCTGCTTATTTACAGAATCAACCCTGCCTACACAGGAGGCAACGTCAACTATAATGGCACTACCCGTTTGGACGAACAGTACATCTTCCGTCCTAACGGAACCATCACATCGGATGGTGATATCACAAAGGCTTTCTTCAGTGCCGAGAGTGGAAGAACTGCTTTTGGTGGCGAGGCTACAGCCAAGCCCTTCTATAGCAATGGCAAGGAGGCACCTTTTGCCATCAGCAACATTTCTACTTGCGGAAGCACCATCTCGTTCTATCTCCACGAATCTACCAACCACCTTTCTCTAAACAAGAAAGAGATTACCTTGGCTGGAGGCGCACAGAGTTCGGCTACAGTAACCATCTCCTCTGACGAGACTTGGACTTTAGAGAACCTTCCTGCATGGATCACTGTGAGCCAGACTGAGGGTACAGGAAATGCAGAGGTCACCTTCACTGCGAACAGCGAGAACAATGAGCCCCAAAACAGAACGGCTACCATCATGGTGAAGACAGCCAGCACGGAGGCACCACTGACCATCACCCAGTTGTCAAACATCGTAACGGCTCCATCGCAACTGACAGGAAGTGTACAAGACGACGGCATCCATTTGTCTTGGACTGCGGCTTCGGCTGGCGAGACACTTCTCTACGATGACTTTGAGAACACAGAGAATCCCAATGGCTGGGTTATCACCACTTCGGGCGATCGTGGATGGAGATGGCAGAAAGGCGACCCAAACAAGGGCACATACCGCCCATACGAGGGAAGCTATGCTGCTACTGTGTATTACGCATGGGAGGATATTCACCAAGATGAATATTTCACATCCAAGACCTTCGCTTATGGCAAGACGCTGAGCTTCTATTCTCGTACAACGGCTGCGGGAAAGACACCCAGAAACCCTCAATATTATAATGTGGAAGTAAGCAAGGACAACGGAAAGTCATGGACACCTATTTTCAATGCTTGTACAGACGAAGACGCATCGTTTGCGGGCAAATATACCAAGGTTACCCTCGACCTCTCGGATTATCAGTCTGCAGAAATGCAGATCCGATTCCACTGCTATGATACCGACAACACGGGGTTGAGCTACTACTGGCAGATTGACAACCTCGAAATCTTGGGCAGCAGTTCCAACAATATCACTGGATACAACGTGTATCGAAACGGCATCAAGATTGCCACCAGTACAACGACCGACTATGTAGACCCTGCTCCATTGGATGGTACCAACACCTATGCAGTAAGTGCCACAGGAAGCTTTGGGGAAAGCAGTCCATCCAATAGTGTTGAGTTGCAGTTTACATCGACAGGTATCTCTACTCCTACTACACAAGGTCTTCAGGTAATGGGAGTTTACGACTGTCTGGGCCGTCGCATCAACAGCAAGGAGATGCAACGCGGACAAATCTACATCGTCAAGTATGCCGATGGAAAGACTAAAAAGGTAAGTAAATAAACAAGACTTCTTCCTCCCCCTATCATGGGGACAACAACCTCTACGACATTCACAGACGCAGCATCCTTGCTCGTCTGTGAATGTTTTTTATGCTCCTGTTGATTCTCCATAAGGAAGATTAATAAATATAACGTGCGCAGCTAATAACAAACTGCGCTTTAGCAACTGCGAAAGCTGAGCTAAGTTTTTCAAAAAAGCCAAGCGGCTTCGATGGCAGATGAAAGCGGCTTCGATAAGCAACGAAAGCAATTGCGTTGGGCATCGAAGCCGCTTGCATTTTTTTAGAATATTCTTCTGCTGAAATATAATAAAGTGGCAAAGACGTCGTTATATTAACAAAAGCAAGAACTTAACATATAATAAAACGCCTATGAAGCAATATTCTACTTCTGATGAAATGAGACCGTCGAGAAAGACTATCAATATGATCAAACAGATAGCCTACACTTATCGCGCTATCAAAATGAATGGACGTTACGAGGCGTTCTGCCTCAACTAAAATAAGAACAAAGAATGAAACCAATCATATCCCCATCTCTGTTGTCTGCCAACTTTATCGACCTGAGAAGCGACATAGAGATGATCAACAAGAGCGAAGCCGACTGGCTTCATCTCGACGTCATGGACGGAGTTTTCGTGCCCAATATCTCTTTTGGATTTCCTGTCATTGAGGCGGTGTCAAAGGTATGCACCAAGCCTCTTGACGTGCATTTCATGATTGTCCACCCAGAGCAGTACATAGAGCAGACTGCCAAGGCGGGCGCAATGATGATGAATGTGCACTACGAGGCATGCACCCACCTTCACCGTACCATACAGCAGATTCATGCCGCTGGAATGAAAGCCGGTGTAACGCTGAACCCATCCACTCCAGTCTGCGTGCTTGAAGACATTATCTGCGATGTGGACATGGTGCTGCTGATGAGTGTGAATCCGGGCTTCGGCGGACAGCAGTTCATTGAGAACACCATAGGCAAGCTGGCACGACTGCGCCAACTCATCAAGTCATCCGGCTCGAAAGCACTGATAGAGATCGATGGTGGCGTGCAGGCAGAAACGGCTCCCCGCCTGATAGAGGCTGGTGCCGATATCTTAGTGAGTGGCAGTTATGTGTTCAAGAGCAAAGACCCTCTTGCCACCCTCCACGGTCTTAAAACATTGTAATATTCGAGAATACATCGTGCTCCTTAGCCATACGACGTAGGTTAAGGAGTGCGTAACGCATTCTGCCAAGACTGGTGTTGATGCTTACATTCGTAAGTTCGGCGATTTCCTTGAAGGACAACTGCTGGTAATAACGCATATACACCACCTCCCTCTGGGTAGGTGGCAGCAGGTTGACCATCTTCTTAACATCCGACATCACCTGTCCCCGCACGATAGTGTTCTCTGCATTATCGAAGACCACGTACTCGTCTCTTATCTTCGACATATCGTTGTCATCGGGAGTCTCCACGATGTTCTGCAATCTGTTGTCGCGATACATGTCCATCATCACATTGTGGGCAATGCGCATGCACCAAGCTAAGAACTTGCCATTGGGCACATACTGGCGTTGCTGCAGTTTGGTAACCACCTTGACGAATGTCTCCTGAAAGACATCATTCGCCTTTTCCTGGTCGTGAACCACAAACATGATGTAGCCGAACAGTTTCACCTCGTTGCGAGACAATAACAAATCGAATGCCCGATTGTCGCCCTCGACATAAGCCAAGGCTAGTTGCTCATCGGTCATTTCTTCGAGTTTTCTCATTTTTCTAACCTCTTTAGTTTCTTCAAGTAGAAATCTTAATCTATAGGCTATTTGTTTTTATTGTGTTAGGAATGTTAAAAATCACTGCAAAGATAGTACTTTTATCAAAAACCACCAAACAAGAAGACTTTTTTATTATCTTTCACACTATTTTTTAACAATTAGTGGCTGAGGAGATAAGTGATAACTTCTTTAACTTCTATAACTTCTGAACTTGCTAAAGTTCTATTATACATATACCAAAAAGAGGTTGGTGCAGGATGCACCAACCTCGTGATAATGATTTCAATAAAGAAAATTGAAATCTTATAAAAGATGCTGCAAATATAAACTTTATTATTGAGAACTCCAAGCTTTTTTGAAGGAAAATGAGTTTTTTAACATTGTGTACGCAACCATTACCAAATAAATTCATTATCTTTGTGGCGAAAATAACAACTACAGTATTAATCATTATCTATTTTAAAGCAAATTATGAGATACTTAAAGACACTATTGCTCGCTCTCCTATTGCCAGCTTGCGCCTTTGCAGCAGGATGGGACGACAATGAGTACAAGCGTATCGAGCAGAGCATCCAATTGCCAAAAATTGCCGAACGCCAGTTCCTTATCACATCTTTTGGTGCCAAGACTACAGCTACGGCTGCACAAAACCAAAAGGCCATCAACAGAGTCATCTCTCTTGTCTCCAAGAAGGGAGGCGGAAAGGTGATCATCCCTAAGGGTACCTGGAACACAGGAGCCATTGAGTTGAAGAGCCATGTCAACCTCGTTCTTGAGGAAGGCGCCACCCTTCACTTTGCCTTCGAGCCTAAGCTCTATCCCCTGGTACGTACCTCTTGGGAAGGTCTGGCTTGCTGGAACTACTCTCCCTGCATCTATGCCTACAAGGCTACCGACATTGCCATTACCGGTAAGGGAACCATCGATGGAGGTGGCAACAACGACACCTTCTGGCAGTGGAATGGCAGCCCTCGTTTCGGTTACAAGGAGGGTGTGACCAAAGAGAGCCAGAAGTTGGGCTCACGCAGCAAACTGCTGAAGATGGCAGAGGACGGTGTGCCTTTCGACGAGCGTAAGTTCGGTATGGGCTATGGCTTGCGTCCTCAGTTGGTCAACATGGTACACTGCGAGCGCATCCTTATCAAGGATGTCAAGATGATCAACTCGCCTTTCTGGGTCATCCATCCACTGCTCTCCAAGAACATCACGGTAGACGGTGTGTATGTATGGAACGAAGGACCTAACGGTGACGGTTGCGACCCAGAGGCTTGCGAGAACGTTCTCATCCAGAACTGCGTGTTCCATACCGGCGACGACTGCATCGCTATCAAGAGCGGTCGCAACAACGACGGTCGTCTCTGGAACCAGCCTTCCAAGAACATCATCATCCGCAACTGCAAGATGGAAGATGGTCATGGCGGTGTGGTGATAGGAAGTGAGATCTCGGGTGGCTGCGAGAACGTATATGCCGAAAACTGCGTGATGGACTCTCCACACTTGGAGCGCATCCTGCGTATCAAGACCAACAACTGCCGTGGCGGTCAGGTGCAGAACATCAATATGCGCAACGTCGTCGTGGGTCAGTGCAAGGAGGCTGTGGTGAAGATCAACCTCGACTACGAGAGAAAAGAAATATGCTATCGTGGTTTCGAACCTATCGTGAACAATGTGAATGTAGAGAACGTCACCTGTCAGAAGAGCGACTACGGCGTGCTGATTATCGGCCGCGACTCTTTGGAGAATGTCTACGACATCAATATCAAGAACTGTAAGTTCGACGGTGTGGTGAAAGAGCCTGTCAAGATCACCGGCAAGACCCGCAACGTGAAGTTCGACAACCTCGTCATCAACGGTTCCCTCGTTCTCAACAAGGAAGACCAGCCCTACAAGAACTATAGCGAATGGCTCACCTACAGCGAGATGAAGCGTGTGCCCCACTCTTACCTGCTCGACTTCAGCAGCAAGCCCAAGTGGAGCTATGTGATGGGTATCGAGATGGAGGGAATGCTCGACACCTACGAGCACTACAAGGAAGGCAACAATGCCATCCTCGACTACCTGAAGGAATATCCTGCCAAGATGATCGATGAGAAAGGCAACATCACTGGCTACAAATACGAAGACTTCAACCTCGACAATGTGCGTACTGCCAAGTTCATCCTGCGCATGCACAACCTCTTCCCTACCAAGGGAACAGAGAAAGCACTGAAGACACTCTTCAAGCAGTTGCAGAACCAGCCTCGCACCAAGGAGGGAGTTTACTGGCACAAGGCTATCTACGCCAACCAGGTATGGCTCGACGGTATCTTCATGGGACTGCCTTTCTACTGCAACTATGCCGTACAGACCATGAAGCCCAAGAAGGCTGAGAAGTATCTCAACGATGCGGTAGACCAGATGGTGAAGACCGACTATCGCACCTACGATGAGAAGACGCAGCTCTGGAAACACGCATGGGACGAGACCCATCAGCAGTTCTGGGCGAACAAGGAAGACGGCAAGAGCCAGCACTGCTGGGCAAGAGCCTTGGGATGGTATGTGATGGCTATGACCGAGTGCCTCGACGCCATGCCCGAGAACTACGCACGCCGCCAGGAGGTGATCGACCTGCTGAACAAGGCGATGAAGAGTGTGGTGAAGTACCAGGACAAGAAGACTGGCGTATGGTACGACGTGCTCGACGTGAAGAGCGACAAGAACTATCTGGAGAGCACAGCCTCTTCGATGTTTGCCTATGTGCTGCTCAAGGGCTACCGCAAGGGCTACCTCTCAGAGGAATATCTCAAGGCAGGCGTGAAGGCATACAATGGTATCTTGAAACAGTTTATCAAGGTAAACGCCGACAAGACCATCAGTCTGACACGCTGCTGTGCTGTAAGCGGCTTGGGCCCTGGCCCTGGTCCATACGTCAAGAAGCCCAACTACAAGCGCGACGGCAGCTTCGAATACTATATGAGCGAGCCTATCCGCGACAACGATGCCAAGGGCGTAGGTCCTTTCATCTGGGCAAGTCTCGAAATGGAACAGCAGGGACTTATCAAGTAACTCTATAAAAACAATCAGGCTAACAAATGAAGAAATCATTATCTATCATTGCAGCCTCACTCATCAGCATATCTACCATGGCACAGGCTCCGGCTTTCCCAGGAGCCGAAGGCCATGGTAGATTTGTTACTGGAGGTAGAGGCGGAAGAATCGTACACGTAACGAATCTCAACGACAGCGGAACAGGCTCTTTCAGAGAGGCTGTCAAGTCGGGCAAAAGAATCATCGTCTTCGATGTGGCGGGTGTCATAGCCCTGAAGTCGGACTTGAAGATAGCAGACAACATCACCATCCTCGGACAGACTGCTCCCTCGCCAGGCATCACCCTGCGCTATTATACCGTTCAACCGGGTAGCAACAACATCATCCGTTTCATTCGCATCCGACGTGGACAGGAGAAGAACATCAACGACGGTGCTGATGCCTCATGGCAGCGCAACAAGACGGGTATCATCTTCGACCACTGCTCCTTCAGCTGGAGTATCGACGAGGTGGCTTCGTTCTATGACAACAACAACTTCACCATGCAGTGGTGTACCGTGGCAGAGAGCCTCACCAACCCTGGTCACTCCAAGGGTGCTCATGGCTATGGCGGCATCTGGGGCGGTAAGTTGGCAAGTTTTCATCACAACTTCGTGGCTCATCTCATGAACCGTGGTCCCCGATTCAATGGTGCACGATATGGTTGGACGGGCTATACTAACAACAAAGAATACAGCACCTATAAGTGGCAGAACACCGTACAGGCAGAGAGCGTAGACTTCCGCAACTGCGTGATGTATAATGCTCAAGGCACCTGCTATGGCGGTCCTGGTGGCGGACAAATCAATATTGTCAACAACTACTATAAGGCTGGACCCAGCATGGGACTCAAAAGTACGACCAAGAATGGACTCAAAGTAGATGTGAGCACAGGTAAAGAGCGAGGAAGCCAAGACCGTATCACACTGGTTACACTTTCTACCAAAGACAACTCCGACAAAAATCATCCAGAATTATACGACATGACCAGCCGTTACTATATCAATGGTAATACGACCGAGACCACCAAAGGCTCGAAAACTGCTAATAAAGACTGGAAAGGTGTCAGCTACGACAAGGGTATTCCAAGCCTAAACGGAGAATATTACAGTCCCGACGCCAAGAACTTCTATGGCGATGCTGTGGCTCATACCACAATCAGCGGCAAGTCGTGTGTAAAGATCAAGATGGATGAACCTGCTCCAACAGGACAAGTAACCACCCACTCTGCTGCCGAAGCATACGAAAAAGTTTTAGCCTATGTAGGAGCATCCCTCTACCGCGACGAAATAGATGCGCGATACATGGAAGAGGCCAAGACAGGTACTGCCAAATACAAGGGAAGCATCACCAATTCGCCTGGTATTATAGATAAGGTGTCAGACGTGAATGGATATACAGAAGCCAACTTCGGCACAGGCTCTCGTCCTGCAAGCTTCGACAGCGACAAGGATGGTATTCCTGATGAATGGGAAAAGGCGAATGGCCTGAATCCAAACGACGCTTCTGATGCCCTCACCTACTCGCTCGACAAGAAGGATTATTATACCAACATCGAAGTCTATGCCAACTCGTTGGTTGAAAACATCATGAAGGCAGAAAACCAGGATGCCCTTTCAGGAGTAGATGAGTATTATCCAACTTCTACCTCTACAGGCATCAGCCAGACGGTTGTCGACAAAGGCGAAGTGGCTTCCATCACGTATTATGCCCTCAACGGCTCTCGTCTCAATACCCCTGCCAAGGGTGTATGTATCAGAAAGATAACCTACAGCAATGGCAAAACCGCAACAGACAAAGTAATTAAATAAAGAAAAGCCTATCGTTCATGGTCGAAAAAGGGATGTTTTATGTCCTTTTTTCGACCTTTTTGCATTTTAATCGAAATTTAATGCCTTTTTTAGAACAACCTATCTAATTTTTTACTAACTTTGCAAAAGAAGATAAGAGCACTCGGCAATCTGAAAGTTGTCTTTCATTGCGCTCGTTTGCACTTTCTTCACCTAAGAGTTAAATAAAACATTAATTAATCTTTTAAATCTTACGTTTATGAATAAAATTTTACGCATTTCAATGATCGCTGTATTGGCATTAATTGCTAATGTCAGCTTTGGACAAACAGTTACATTAGACTTTTCCACTAACAACTGGAAGCTTCCAGAAGGTTCCACAAACAAAATTAAAACAGCTGCTACTTATACAGATGGAACTTATACCATTAGCATGAGTGCAAGTTCCGATGGTCATTATTGGAATCCAGATGGTTACTTACTTTTTGGTAAAGCTAATGCTTTCATCACTCTTCCTGCATTTGACTTTGATGTCGCAAAAATTGTAGTTGAAGGTAGAAGCGGTGCTTCATCTTCAACAGTTCAGAACATATTCGTAGGTGATCAAGCTGTAAGTACAGCTACGACAGGTGCTAATAAAACTAACAGTTATGCTATCGACACAAAATACCAAGCAAAAGGAAATATATACAGTATAAAAGTAACAAGTAAACACAACACCCAAATTGTATCTATAAAAATCTACAAGGTTGGCTCCGAGATTCCTGAAGAACCAGAAATCACATATACTGATGTTCCAAGCGTGAAGGACTTGTTAGCTAACTATACGAAAGCAACTTCTAACTTGAACATCAAGCTCACCAATGCAAAGGTTTTGTATGTTAACAATTACAATGGTACAGTTAACACTTACGTTCGCGAGGGCGATGCCGCTATTGAGTTGAGAACATTGGGCTTCAATATGCCTGTCAACAGCACTATCACAGGTACTGTAAAAGTAGACTTAGCATTAAGTTATGGTGTACCTTACTTAGCAAAGAATGCTGGCACTACAGATGAAGATCTCACCATTCAGGAGAGCACAGAGGCCGCCAAGCCTATAGTTGCAACTGTTGCCGATATTGTTGCGAACAAGTACATGAATGACCTCGTACTCATCAAGAACTTTAAGTTCAGCAAAGAAGAATATCAAACAGGTAAGTATAATTACTACGCAAACGATGGTGACAGCAAGATTATGATTTACGACAAATTTAGCACACCAGAAGACAATAAAGCAAAGATTGGTGGCGTTGCCAACTTGACTGAAGGCGAGACTTATTCTGTAAAGGGTATTTTTGGTGCTATTTTTAAGAACGTTCAGGAGGTTATGCCAATTGAAGCTATCTCTACTACCACTGGCATCAACAACATCACAACCGATGCAACACTGGAGAATGCTCCTGCATTCAACCTCGCAGGTCAGAAGGTAGGTAAGGCATACAAGGGTGTAGTCATTAAGGCTGGCAAGAAATTCGTACAGAAGTAATTTTTCTCTTTTCGGAGAGAATAAATTGGGTAGGAGGTAAATGTTATTCATAAAAGACATTTACCTCCTACTTTCATGTTTACCAATTTCCAACACCACTTCACATGAAGTACAACTGACATGGAAGCCGACTGACTTATACATATTGTAGAACTGGTCTATCTATCAACATACCAGCATCAATATCTCCTTTTACTTTTGCAATGCCTTTTCGCATCTTCTCCAAGCTCTTACCATGCGGTACTTTGATACCTGATGCGTATTGGCGAAGGTGCGAGGCAAAAGGTCATAGGAGCTTCTGCACCCTCAGAGCATGTGGCGCTTACTTGCGATAGTTGAATAAAAAAAGGTCTTCTGCCGAAACAGAAGACCTTATATTTTTTTTTGCGACTTGCAGGAACGAAGTACTGCAAGAGAAAACGAAATTACTTGTTGATGAACTTTTTGCCGTTCTTGATAACAAGACCCTTGGCATTGCTTGCCACTTTCTGACCGAGAAGGTTGAATGTAGCGCCCTCATTAGCTGCCTCAGAAGCATTGATGTTTGAAATGCCAGAAGTGCCTGCAGCTACGAGTTCGAAACCATAGAAATTGATACTACCTATAGGATATGTAATAACAACATCACCCTTCACTACAGGGACAGAGATTGCAGGATAAACTTTCTTTGATTCCTCTATACCTTCACCATTTATCATATTAACTATAACAGCATCAGCCTCTTTGACAACCTGATTATACAACTCTACATCATTCTGAGTCAGGATCACATTACGATCTGTGGCACCAGAACTACCTGTACGAGCGTACACCTTAAGAGTACCATCAGCAGGCAAAGCAAGAGTCAACATATTTTTTGACGATGACTTACCACCACTCTTCATTCTTTTAGCAAATCTTACATAAGAATCTTTAGTTCCAAAATAGGCAGTATTACCATCTACTGAAATTTTAGCATTCGTATCCACTATAGACAATACCAATCCATTGGAAGTAATAGTAGCAGGAATTGCTCCTGCAGCATAATCAGTATCAAAAGTGAGAACTTGTGCATTCACACTTGCTGCCATAGCGACAGCGGCAATAAGAGTAAAGAATTTCTTCATAATCGTTTGTTTTTAGTTTGTTTTGTTTGTTTTATGTTTTAGAAATTAGTCTTTGATATGACTACGATGCAAAAGTACAACTTAATCGTAAAAAATGCAAGACAAAAATGCAAGAATTCATCGTAAACGTTTACGTGAGTTTAATTAGATTAAGGAGGAACAACTATCAAGATTTTGCATTACCTTTGTACCCAAGTCTAAGCTGCACTCGGCATAACATTCAAGCAAGTTTGATGTTCTGCGCTCGTTTGCAAAGACTTTGTACCCAAAAGCAGTACCCTTAACTCCTAATCTTATTTACTGGAAACAATATAAAGTATATATAACCTAAAAAAGTAACAAACAAATGAACAGAAATCTACTAAGATTCGGACTACTATGCTTAGTCCTACTCGTTTCAGTCGTTACAAAGGCGGGTGATTTCCGAGACATTAAACTCGACTTGGCAGGCGGCAGTTTATTTACTGCTGATGAAATGTCAACTAAGTCGGCTACGTCTTTCGGAGTCTCAATAGCCACCGACGGAAGCGCGACTCGTGTTGCGGCAGATGCAACGGATGCTAATGTTGCGATTTCATGCAAGTATCATGACAATCAACATGGAGTGACCAACTTCAAGGCAACAGTCCATGTAACAGGTCCCGTAAAAATCACAATGGGTAATTGTACCTATGGTAGTACTGCCACTGTAAAAGACGCACAAGGAACCACCATCGGAACAATTAATGTAAAAGAAGCAGGAAATTGCTGGCATGGAAACAAAACCGCCAATGTAACCTCTTGCGTTTACAAAGGCACAGAAGCCACTACCCTTACTATAGAAGGTGGAGGCTATGTTCCTTATTTGGCAGTTGAGGCAGTAAACGCTGCTGACTTGGCAAGTGACATTACCCTCACTTATTCTTTGGGAACGACGACAGCAGAAGGAACACTCCCTGCAAACGCGACGGTAGAAGTGGGAAGCAGTTATACTCTTCCTGTCAATACCACTCTTTACGTTGCTGGCTGCACTTTGACAGGCTGGACAGATGGCACCAACACCTACAAGCCTGGTGAAACCATCACTGCTCCAAGCGCAAGCGCTACGTTGACTCCTGTCTTTACAGCCAACACCAAGTCGCTTGCCAACCGCACAGAGGCAACTACCCTCACCTATTATTTCGGACACAAGAATGGTGCGCAGGATATCAACTATGAAGGAAAGAAAGGCATTTTGGTAACCCAGGCGACTGTCGATGGTAAAAGCATTGATGTAAAGATTGACCTTGATGGAACACCAAGCGGAGCTAAGTTCAACAATGCAGGTCGTGCAGACCAATGGGCACAGATGAATGCAAACAGCATCATCACCGTTCCTTCTTGCAAGGGTGCAACCATTGAAATGGCTGCATACGACAACATCACAACGACAACAATTGATGGTCAGGCAGAATATACACCGGGTACAGTCATCAGCCAGACCATTGCGTCAAGTGCTGAAACTGTGGACATCGTCATTGGCGATGGTTCATACTATAGCTATTTGAAGATTACCCTTCCTGTCGTTGCAAGCAAACCTGCTGGCAAGACTTTCAACAATGAGGCTGCCAGCGTCGTATTTGCTATGAACGACCTCAGTAATGCAAGTGCCAACACAACAGCTCCTACTGATGCTTTCAGCACCATTGCATTTGATTACGGAGCAAACTTATCTTTGAAAGGAATTCTCGAAATTACCAAGGCGGATGGTACCGCATCAGGTATCAATGGTCTCAAAATAAATAATGACTCAGGAAAGAAGGAAACAGAAATCAACTGGTTTGTTCGTCCTGCAGCAGGACTTACTTTCACCCCTAACAAGGTGAGCGGTTATGTAAACCGCTGTGGTACAGATGTTGAAAACGGAATCGTTATCAGCGCCCATAAGGCTAACGGAGAAGTGGTAGCACTGGGCACCTATACCGCATGGCGTCAAGGAAAGGCTACATCAAAACAGCCATATGATAAGACCGCTATCCATCAGTTTGAAATCACACTGACAGCAGAACAGCAGGCAGCCTTGGCTGGTACCGAAGGCTTCTATCTGACATCTACTATCGGTGTAGCTTCTAACAAGCAGGCAGTTTTCGGTCCTGTCACTATCGAAGGCACCGTCAACGGAACACTCGTAGCAGTGAACAAATACAAACTCTCTGCAGTTGCCAACCCTGAAGGCATCGCAGACGTTACCGTCTATCCTAAGTCTGACGAATATCAGGAGAACGACGAGGTAACACTGACTGCAGCCGATAAATTCGGTTATAATTTTGTCAACTGGACAGACAAGAATGGCACAGTGCTTTCTACTGAGAGCAAATTCAAATACACCGTGACAGAAGACCAGACTCTCACTGCCAACTATAAGAAGGTAAAGACCTATGCGCTCGACATAAACGTAGAAGGTGGCGCCAAGGACTATATGGTGACTCTCTCTCCTGCCCCAGAGATGGTAGATGGCAAGAAGATGTATGAAGAAGGTACAGAGGTAACTCTTACCGCAACAGGAAACGACATCATCGACTTCAACAACTGGAGCAATGGTGAGACAACAGCAGAAATCAAGACGACGATGAATGCAGACCAGACTTTCACTGCCACATTCTCGGCCAAGGACTACATCGTGGCATGGGACTTCTATCAGGAAGGCAAGGAAGGTCGCACTGCCGACTTTGCTGCAGCAGACAATGACGCTGTACAGCTCGTACTCCGTGATGCTGAAGGCAACTCATACGGCTGGCTCGACAAGAGCAACACGGCTGGTGGTTACGAAGGCAAGAATGCAGCTGTCAACTGGACCAAGACTACAACAAAGGCTCTGGGTGAAACCTACTGGCAGACCAAGTTCAACGCCACAGCATTCACCGACATCAAGGTAAAGAGCAGCATGCTCTACAACTATAATGCTTACGAGACCTACAATGTAGAGTACTCTCTTGATGGCGAAAAATGGACCAAGGTTGGCGCCATCACGATGCCAGGAGCCAAGGCTTGGACTGTAGGTGAGTTCACTCTCCCTGCCGATGCCAACAACCAGGCTGCAGTATTTGTTCGCTGGATTGCCGACAAGACTTCATCTGTCAAGGGAACAACAGGTACCAACGACGGTATCGCTCTCGCTCAGATCTATATCACAGGTACAGCCAAGCTCTTCGATGACGGCACAGCTCCTGTTCTCCAGAGCCAGGTACCTGCAATAGGTGCAACCAATGCTTCAGCCAATGGTAAGATTGTATTGACCTTCGATGAGAAGGTAAAACTGACTGAAAGTGCCAAGGCAACCCTCAATGGTCAGGAGTTGACAGGTACCGTATCTGGCAAGACCATCACCTTTGCCTACAAGGGTTTGAGCTACGCTACAGAATATACCTTCGCACTCGCTGCAGGTTCAGTAGCCGACTTGACAAACAATGCTATCCAGAGCGACATCACCTTCAGCTTCACCACCAAGGAGAAGCCTGCAGTGACCAAGGCTCTCTATGACTTCATCGTACCAACAGACGGTTCATTCACTGAAGCTCTCGCAGCAGCAGCCAAGCGTGCTGATACCAGCAAGCGTTTCCGCATCTTCATCAAGCAGGGCGACTATAAGATTCCTGCCAACCCGAACAGCATGGTGACTGGTATTGATGGCAAGCAGTATCCAAGTGCTACCACCTATATGAATACTCCTAATGTATCTATCATCGGTGAAAGCAATGAGAATACTTCTATCACCAATACCGTACCTGCAGTAGAAAGCAGCAATGGCTACAATATCGCCAACGTATTGGAAGGTATCGGACGTGGTGATGTATTGAGTTTGGAAAGCGGTGCTACAAACACCTACTTCCAGGACATCAAGATGTACAGCAGTATGGGCGACGGCAAGGGTCGTGACATTGTACTCAACGATAAGAGTAACAAGACTATCTGTAAGAACGTCAACCTCTGGGCTTATCAGGACACCTACGTATCCAACAACCAGAAGGGCCGCTTCTACTTCGAGGGTGGTATCCTGCGTGGCAACACCGACTACCTCTGCGGTAAGGGTGACGTATATTATAATAATGTAGATCTCCTGATGTGTGGCACAGGCTATCTCGCCGTTCCTTCACAGCCTACCAAGTATGGTTACATCTTCAAGGATTGTACCATCAAGGACGGATCAAGCACAGGTATCAACGGCAAGTACAAACTCGGTCGTCCTTGGGGCAAGGGCACTCCTATCGCTCTCTTCATCGACACCAAGATGGAAGTGATTCCTACAGCAGCAGGTTGGGACGAGATGAGCGGTGGCTATCCTAAGCGATTTGCTGAATACAACTCTACCACAGCTACAGGCACTGCAGTAGACCTGAGTGGAAGAAAACAGGTTTATGATGCCTACGATGCAAAGGATGGAAATAACTATACCAACCGTCGCAACGAGACAGCAGAAAGTCCTGTCCTCACAGCAGAAGAAGCTGCATTCTACACTATCGAAACCGTTATGGGCGGTGATGATGACTGGGATCCAACTGCTGCCACCGAACAGGCTTCAGCTCCAACTAATGTGAAGATTGCTGGTAACAACCTGACATGGGACAACAGCAACTATGCTCTGCTCTGGGCAGTATGCAAAGACGGCAAGGTGGTTGACTTCACCGTTGAGCCTACCTACAACGTTGACGATGCTTCTGCTACATGGAGTGTCCGTGCAGCCAACGAGATGGGTGGTCTTGGCGAGGCTACCGTAGCAAGCACCAGCACCGGCATTGAGAGCATCGCAACTTCTTCCGATGTTTTGAGCACCAAGATCTACTCTGCCGATGGTGTTCAGGTAAGCAAGTTGCAGCGTGGCATCAACATCGTCGTAAAGACCATGACTGACGGTAGCAAGAAGACCAGCAAAGTGGTACTGAAGTAAAAGAAACTTCTGAATAAATAAAAAAGGTGCAATGCCCGTTCGTGGGTGTTGCACCTTTTGTTTTTTATACGTAAAAATTTTTTTTACGCAAATATTGAAAACGTTTACGTAGATTTTAACACACCATATTTATTAAAAAACCAAAAAAGATAGTATCTTTGCAGCGAAGAAATATATTTTTTTACTAATCTAACCAAATAAATGTATGTCTGGTAATTTAAAACAAATTAGAATTGCGTTGGTTAGCATCATGCTGTTTTTTGCAGCAAGCCTATCTGCGCAAACCGTAAAGGGTACAGTTATCGACAATACGGGCGAGCCAGTTATCGGCGCCTCTGTCTTCGAGCAGGGTGTGCAGAGCAATGGCGTTGCTACCGATATTGATGGTAATTTCACCTTAACATTGAAAGGCAACAGTAAGAAACTGAAGATTTCATACATCGGTATGAAGACTCAGATCGTGAATGTTGCAGGTAAATCAACCGTTTCCGTTAAGCTCGAGGACGAGTCCAACAGCCTTAACGATGTTGTCGTTATCGGTTACGGTACTGTAAAGAAGAAGGACTTGACAGGTTCTGTGTCTTCCATTTCTTCTAAGGAAATCGCCAACGTTCCAGTTTCTAACGTCAGCGAGGCCATGACAGGTAAGTTGGCTGGTGTGAACATCACCACAACTGAAGGTTCACCTGATGCTGATGTGAAGATTCGTGTACGTGGTGGTGGTTCTCTGTCACAGGACAACTCTCCTCTTTACATTGTCGATGGCTTCCCTGTAAGCTCTATCAGCGATATCGCTCCCAGCGAAATTGCAACCATCGACGTTTTGAAGGATGCCTCTTCTACAGCTATTTATGGTGCCCGTGGTGCTAATGGTGTTATCATCATTACTACCAAGAGTGGTTCTGAAGGTAAGACTCAGGTAAACTTCAACGCATCTTACGGCTGGAAGAAGAACGCAAAGGAAATCGAAGTTCTCAATCCTTATGAATTCGTACTCTACCAGTACGAAACTGCAAGCGCCAGCAACAACCCATCAAACCTGGGTGGTAGCAACTATGGTAACTATGCAGACTATGACATCTGGAAATCAAGAGCAGGTCACAACTTCCAGGATGAGGTATTCGGTCGTACAGGTACACAGGCTATCTACAATGCCAACGTAAGTGGTGGTAGCAAGGACTTCAAGTACAATGTAAGCTATGCTCACAATCAGGAGAACAGCATCATGGAGAAATCTGGCTACAACAAGGACAACATCGGTGCTAAGTTGCAGGCCAAGCTCAACAAGTGGCTTACATTCGACTTTAATGCTCGTATGGCATACCAGAAGATCAAGGGCCTTAGCGGTGGTGCTGACACCAATGATAGCAATGCAGCCAACTCAACCGTAGCACAGACCATCACCTTCGCTCCTATCCAGGAGTTGGTATCTGCTGATGAAGACGAGGAAAACTCATCTTCTTCACGCCGCTCACCAATGGAGCGTCTGGATGGTACTTACAAATTGCAGACACGTTTCCAGCAGAACTACAATGCTGCTCTGACATGGAAACCATTCAAGCACTGGACAGCCAAGACCGAGTTTGGCTATGGCTGGAAATACTATGACACAGACCAGGCATGGACTGCTTTGGCTGTTAACAACTCTAAGTTTGGTCACAATGGTCGTCCTCAAGCTCAGTTCGTACGCGACACATACAAGTCATGGCGCAACGCCAATACTTTGACTTATGACAACAATAAGCTCTTCGGTGGCCGTGATCACCTGAACGTATTGATTGGTCATGAGTGGAGCTCTGATATGCAGACTACACGTACCAGCACATCAGTAGACTTCCCTGTTGATTTCACTATCGATCAGATTCTTTCTTTCACCAATACAGCAGAAAGCACTCTTGGCAACGAGGTAGACATCAAGGCTAAGGACAATATGCTTTCTTTCTTCGGTCGTATCAACTACACCTTGGCAGACAAGTACTTGATGACCTTCACTCTGCGTGAGGATGGTTCTTCTAAGTTTGGTAAGGGCAATCGTTGGGGCTTGTTCCCATCATTGGCTTTGGCATGGCGTATGTCTGACGAGAAGTTTATGAAGGGTGCCGACAAGTGGCTCTCTAACTTGAAGCTTCGTCTCTCTTTGGGTACAGCAGGTAACAACCGCATCCCTTCTGGTATGCTTTCTCCTACTTATGGCGTGGCTGATGCTGCTGGCAAGCACCCAGGCTTCAATGAGGTGAACACTGGTATGCTCGAGTCTTATAAGGCTAACGGCAAGACCGTTCTCTACAATCCTAACTTGAAGTGGGAAACCACTACAACCCGTAACTTCGGTATCGACTACGGTTTCCTCCGTGGCCGCATCTACGGTACATTGGACTTCTATTGGAATACAACCAAGAACTTGTTGATGCTTCAGACTTTGCCTTCAGCAACAGGTTATGAGCGTCAGTACCAGAACGTAGGTACTACCTCTAACAAGGGTATTGAGTGGGCACTGAATGCTGCTATCATAGACAGCAAGAAGTTTAACCTCAACTTCAACTTCAACATCTCTTACAACAAGAACAAGATTGACAAGTTGGAAGGTGGCGAGCACTTTGAGACATCAAGCTGGGGTGGTACCAAGGTAACCAAGGGTAATGGTGACTTCCTGCTCGAGGAAGGTGGCCGCTTAGGTGAGCTTTGGGGCTACAAGCAGCAAGGTTTCTATACCGTATTCGACCCTGCAACAGGCACAGGCGACCTTATCTATGATGGTGCCAAGTGGCGCTTGGCTACAGAGGCTGACGGTCATGTAGGTGGTGACGTAAATAACAAATCTTACTCTAAGTTTGGTGGTTCTCTCTATCCTGGTGGTGCCAAGGTAGAATGTGATGAGAATGGTGATCCTGTCTTCCAGCGCTTGGGCAATACCGTTCCTGAAGTAACTGGTGGTTTCGGTTTCGATGGTATGTGGAAGACTAACTTCGGTAACTTCGACTTCAACATCTTCTGTAACTATTCTTTGGGCAACAAGATCTACAATGCTACAGCTCAGGGTGCTTCTTTCTACAGCAATTCTTCTCCAGGTTGGAACATTATCAATGATTACAACTCTAACAATCGTTACACATGGGTAGACCCAGAAAATGGTTTGAACCTCGGTCGTCCTTCAAGGTCAACTGTAGAAGCTTATGGTGGTGTTGAGGGCTTGATGAGCCGTCTCAACGAGATCAACGCCAATGCTAACGTATGGAATCCAGCAGCCAACAGCAATATGGTGATTTTGGATACCTACTTGGAGGATGCTTCATTCTTGCGCATCAACAACATTACCGTAGGTTACACATTGCCTAAGAACTGGGTAAAGAAAGCTTGGCTTGAGAGCGTACGTGTATACTTCACTGCTTACAACGTATACTGCTTCACCAACTACAGTGGTTACGACCCAGAGGTGGACACATCTTCTAAGGGCAATCCTATGACACCAGGTATCGACTACGCAGCTTATCCAAAGAGCCGTTCTTTCGTAGCTGGTATTAACGTGACTTTCTAATTTAGACAAAGGAGAAAACAAAATATGAAAAAGATATTAGGAATAGCAGCACTCTCAATGGGTGTCATGCTGACAAGTTGCTCCGACTTCCTTGATCAGAAAGCTGACTCAGCTCTGGACCAAGAGAACGTGTTCAACTCAAGCTATTTCACAGGTCTTGAAATCAACAAAATTTATGGTGATTTCGGACAGGATAATATGTATGCCAACCGTATGACCATCTCATACGGTGCCAACACAGATACCGAGTTAATCGATGGTTTGGGATCAACCTCAACATCTTCTAACGAGCGTGGTTACATGAACTACAATGGTACTGCAGACGGATGGGCTAACTTGGGTACAACATGGACCAACATCTATGGCTGTATCGAATATTGCAACAAAGCCATCGAGGGTATCCGTAGCAGTTCTATCGCTGAAGAAACAGCCATGAAGCGCTACTTGGGCGAAGTACTGACTCTTCGAGCTATGCTCTACCTCGACTTGGTTCGCCTTTGGGGTGATGTACCTTACAAGACATCTGCTACCAAGCCAGACTTGAGCGATGCCTACGAGGGAAAGACCGACCGTGATGTAATTCTCGATGGTCTGCTTGTAGACTTGGAAGAGGCTTCTAACTTGCTACCATGGGCAGGTACAGGCAACTATACTACCGAGCATGCTACCAAGGGCTATGCTGATGCGCTCTATGCACAGGTAGCACTGACTCGTGCAGGCTATGCTATCCGTGAAAGTGCTAAGGAAGGTTACGAGACTCTCCCAGAGTTCTCAGATCCTACCTACCCTACTCAGCGTCCTGACGAGGCTACCCGTAAGGTATACTACGAGAAGGCTTTGGCTAAGCTGACTGAACTCATCAATAGTGGTAAGCACAGTATGAACCCAAGTTTCAAGAACGAGTGGCAGCTTCTCAATGCGCGTCAACTCGACCAGACTTACCGAGAGAATATCTTCGAGCTTCCTATGTTGCTGAATGTTTCAGGTGAGCTTGGCTATACAGTAGGTAAGCGAATCAAAGGTTCTACATCAGAATTTGGCAAAAAAGGTAACTCTTCTGGTAAGTTGAATACCACAGCTACCCTCCTCTACTCTTACGAGAAAGAGGATACTCGTCGCAACGTAACATGCTGCCCTGTACAGTATGGAGAATTAAATGGTCAAACAGTAGAAGGTTTTGGAGATGTGAAGCCAGACAAGCAGAGCGTGAAGCCATTCGGCATCACTATTGGTAAGTGGCGTCCTGAGTGGATGGGCGAAGAGTGGAAGGCTGCTGCAAAGGCTTCTACAGATAAGGTAACCACTGGTGTTAACGTTGTAAAGATGCGTTACTCACAGGTTCTGTTGATGTATGCTGAGGTAATGAACGAGTTGGCTGGTGCCAATGGCAACTACCAGGGCGATGCAGGCATGACAGCACTTCAGGCTTTGGCTATGGTTCATAACCGTGGTGTGAAGGAAAGCAACAACGATACTTCTATCGAAGGTGACTTCTTGCAGGCTGCTGCCAACCACAACAAGGAGCAGTTCTTGAACGATATCGCTCAGGAGAATGCTTGGGAGTTGACTGGCGAATGTGCACGTAAGTGGGATCTCGTACGTTGGGGTATGCTGGCAAGCAAAATAGCAGAAGCTAAGGCTGAGTATGCTCAGAAATGTATGGAGTGGCCTACCACTATCTACTTCAACTATACCGATGCCACCAAGACTCGCATCGACGAGAGTTCTATCGCTTGGTATGGCTTAGAGAATGGCAAGACCGAGAATGACTATGATAACAAAGCTACAGGTTGTGGTTATAAAGACGAAGAGGCAAGAGACAAATCTGACTCTGAGTATACTAAAAACCTGAAGACCATCAGTGCAGGTCTTGTAGGTACAAGCATCGACGGTACATTAGAAACACCTGACCATGGTGTGAAGAACCGTTACATCTTGCCTATCTACACCAAGACTATTGCCGACTCAAGAAACGCTTTGGCAAACTCTTATGGTTTCTAATCATTAACAAAAGACAACAATGAAAACAATAAAATATTCAGTTTGGGCCATCATGTTGCTCGCTGCAACATTGGTCTCTTGTACTGACAAGATGGACTGGGACATCGACCCAACCTTAGACCGCTGCTTTAGCGCAACATCTCTGTCAGTAGATCCAACAGACACTGAGGCTGAAGTCACCTTCGATGCCGGCATGATGAAGGCAAATGGTGCAGAGAAATTTGAGATTCAAGTGACTACTGCAACTTTGGAAAATGATGAGGCATGGGACAATTCTGACGAGGTGCTTACCTTCGAGACTGATAACAGTCCTTATACCATCACTGGTCTTATCGGCGATACAGAGTACTCACTCCGTATACGTGCGCTCTCTTCTCAGAAGACTGCCAGCCATTGGGTACACTATGCTTCAAGCACAAAGACTACCTTCAAGACCAAGTCAGAACAGATCATGAATGCTGTAGCAAACGCTGATCGTGGCGAAGACTTCATCACCGTATCTTGGGACGCAAGCAAGGCTGTTACCAAGTTGACTGTATCAGATGGTACAGAAGAGGAAGGACAGGAGCCACGCACCATCGAGTTGGATGACGAGGCAAAGGCTGCAGGCCGCTATACCATTACAGGTTTGACACCTTCAACCAATTACACCATCAACATCTATTACAATGACACAAAGCGTGGTTCTGTTACAGCAAGCACTGCAGCTGCAATGCCTGCTGGTGACGAGAAGGTAGAGTTGGATCCATCTATCACAACCATCAACAACGACGTGATTGCAAACATCGTAACAGCTGCTCAGGAGAAGACTGGTAAGACCAATGTTGCTATTACCATCGGTTTGCAGGCTGGTCAGACTTACACTCTGGTTTCTAAAGCAGAGGATGGTACAGATGCCAACGTAAAGATTCCTGAGGGTGCTTCAGTTACATTCTTCGGCTTGGCTGGCGAGAGCAAACCTGTTTTGAACTGGAAGAAGTGCCTCGACATCGCAGGCTCACACGCTTACATCCGTTTCCAGAACGTAAGTATGAAGGATACAGGTTGCCAATACCTCATCAATCAGGATAAAGATGCTGCAGTAGGTGAATTGTCATTCACAGATTGTACATTCTCTGGCTTCGAAAGTTCTGTATTCCGTACAAAGGGTGGTGTAGTTAGCGTTGATAAGATTTTGGTTGACAACTGCGTGATGACTAACATGTCTACTGGTGGTGGTTACCCAGTATTCTACATCGGTCATGTCAACACAAATGTAGGTAAGTTGGAATTGAAGAATTCTACATTCGATACTACAAGCCACAACTTCATCCAGTTGAAGGCTGCTATCTCTGGCGGCGTGACTATCAGCGACTGTACCTTCTACAACAACGTTGCCGGTAGTAAGTATTTCATGGATTCCAACAAGTTGAGCACCAACCTGACTATCATCAGAACTGTTCTTGGTATGTCCATGGATGCAGCAGCAAGAGGTGTCCGCACTACAGGTTCTATTGTTATCAACGAATCTATGCGTGCAAAGGATTGTGTTTACGGTTCTAACGACATCAAGGAGTTCGCTGCAGGCAGCTTGACATCAGATGAGATCTTCACTGATCCTGCCAACCACAACTTCACAATGAAGATAGACGACCGTATCGGTGACCCACGCTGGTACAAAGCAGAATAAGCAAATAGCAAGCATCCACAAGATGCTTCGCTATAACAAACTATAAAGGAAGTGCAATGCTCACATCGGGCATTGCACTTTTTTTGTTGTTTCACTTGGAAGTTACAAAAGAAAAATGTATCTTTGCAGCGAGGTATTAAAATAGTTAAAATATGGCAAGATACATCAACCCTTTCTCAGACTGGTCGTTCAAGAGAATCTTCGGTCAAGAATACAGCAAAGACTTGCTGATAGAATTCTTAAACCAACTTCTCTTAGGAGAACAACACATTACTAATGTCAAGTTTAAGGACAAGGAAATGTTGCCGGAAACAAAAGACCAAAGAGGAATCATATACGATGTCTTTTGTACAACTGACACTGGCGAGCACATTATCGTCGAGATGCAAAACAAAAGTCAGGCTTATTTCATAGACCGCTCTCTGTTTTATGCTTCTAAAACGATAGTTGACCAAGGCGTAAAAGGACAATGGGACTACCATCTTACGCCTGTTTACGTAATCTGCTTCATGAACTTCGATGTAGACGAAAATACACCTAAGAAGTTTAGAACAGACGTTGTGCTGGCAGACAAAGAAAGCGGAGAAGTTTATTCTAACAAAATCCGTTTCATCTACTTGGTGATGCCCCTTTTCAAAAAGAAAGAAGAGGAGTGTAATACGTTTTTAGATTGTTGGATTTATAATTTGAAGCATATGGAGACTTTAGAGAAAATGCCTTTTGAGGCTCAGCACAAAATATTCAAGAGACTGGCAGAAATAGCAGACTCAAAGACCCTGACAAAAGAAGAGCAGGAGAAATACGACAACAGCATGATGGTCATGTGGGACAATTATGCAGTATATAAGCATGCAGAGGAAAAAGGAATAATAAAAGGAGAAGCAAAAGGAAGAGCTGAAGGAAGAGCTGAAGGAAGAGCAGAAGGAAGAGTGGAAGGAAGAGCAGAAGGAGAAAAAGAAAAAGCCAAAGAAATCGCCCTCAAACTTCTTGCTTTAAACACACCAATTGACATCATTTTCCAATCCACAGGTTTATCTATAGAGGAAATCAAGAAATTAAAATCATAAGCGCATAGGAAGTGCAATGCTCACATCGGGCATTGCACTTTTTTTGTTGTTTCACTTGGAAGTTACAAAAGAAAAATGTATCTTTGCAGCGAGGTATTAAAATAGTTAAGATATGGTAACTAACGAAGACAATTATATAAGATTCGACTGGGCGATGAAACGTCTGCTGCGCAACAAAGCTAACTATGTTGTGCTTGAGGGCTTTTTGTCTTCATTATTAGGAAAGAAATTTAAGATTCACCGTTTCTTAGAGAGCGAAAGCAACCAAGAAGACGAGGACGATAAATATAACCGAGTAGATATTCTGGCAGAAAGCGAAAACGAACAGTTGTGCATCATTGAAGTACAAAACAGTCGAGAGCAAACCTATTTCCATCGCATGCTCTATGGAGTTTCTAAAGCGATAACGGAATATATTGGTCTTGGCAAGCCATACGAAGCTGTCCGCAAGGTGTATTCCATCAACATCGTCTATTTTGAACTGGGACAAGGCAAAGATTATGTTTACCATGGCAAAACCGAGTTCGTCGGTGAACACGAACCACATGATACACTTAAACTCTCCATCCGACAGAATGAGAAATTCTTTGGTATCAAAGATGATAAATTGGAGTTAAGGAAGAGTCCTGGTGACTTGTTCCCAGAGTACTACATACTACGTGTCAATGATTTTGACAAGGTAGCGACCACTCCACTTGATGAATGGATTGAATTTCTAAAAACAGGTTCTATCAGTTCAAAAGCCACTGCTGCAGGATTACCAGAGGCACGCGAACGCCTGCGTGTAGATTCACTCTCTCAAAAAGACAAACAAGCCTATTACCGCCATTTAGAAGCAGTTAGGCACATGAAGAGCCTCTTCGATACCAGCCGTGACGAAGGATATCAAGATGGTCTAACAGAAGGAAGAATCGAAGGAAGAGCTGAAGGAAGAGTGGAAGGAAGAGCTGAAGGAAGAGCAGAAGGAGAAAAAGAAAAAGCCAAAGAAATCGCCCTCAAACTTCTTGCTTTAAACACACCAATTGACATCATTTTCCAATCCACAGGTTTATCTATAGAGGAAATCAAGAAATTAAAATCATAAGCGCATAGGAAGTGCAATGCTCACATTGGGCATTGCACTTTTTTATTTCATTACCACTCCCCTACTTCCAAAGAACAAGACTGTCTCGTAGATTCATCGAAGAGGAAGTGAACATAAAAGTATTCCTTATACGTAATCGTTTTCGTATAATTTTCTGAGGTTTACACCTTGTTATATATAGAATAATTGTAATTTTGCCATATAATAAATATAAGCCTAATTTATGAACAAGACTTTTTTCAAAAAAATGGTGCTTGCAGCACTTATGACATTACCCGTACTCGCAAAGGCACAGACTTTTGCGGGAATCACCGCTGAGAAAAATGCTCAGAATACTCCTGAGGGATGGACAGCAGTTGAGTTACCACAGTTGCCAGCCATCACATCGACAAATACGTTTAACATCAAAGACTATGGTGCATCTACATCGGCAGCTGATAACACCAAAGCTATTCAGAAAGCACTGGATGCTGTTCCTACTACTGGCGGTATGGTAGTAATTCCTGCTGGTACATGGATGTTTGGCAGCACAGACCAGATGACCAGCAAAACCGAGGTAGTCAGCATCAAGTCTAAGACCGTACTCCACCTTTGCGCAGGTGCTACCCTGAAGCTCGTGGAATATGGTAAGGCTCCTAACAACAAGACTCTCTTTATTGGTTGTAAGAATAAGAATCAAAGCGACATTGTAATCGAGGGTGAAGGCGAAACATCTATCATCGACGGACAGGGTGCACGCTGGTGGAAGGCTCGCGACAACAAGGAGACTTTCAACCCAGGAGCTATGATCCGCTTCGAACAGGGTTCTCGTTTCATGGTTAGAAATATAAAGATTCAGAACACACCAGGTGTAAATCTTACCATCAGCAATAGTGGTAAGGCAAGCGATGCAACTATCCATGATGTGACGATTTATAATCCTGCCTCAGATACAAAGACAGAACAGCCATCACACAACACAGATGGAATCTCTATCTGGGGACACCATGTAAACATCTACGACTGTAACATCAGTACAGGTGATGACAACGTGGTTTGCGATGATGATGCACAGTATGTACACGTCTGGAATTGTAAAATGGGCACAGGACATGGTGCATCATTTGGCAGTTTCACCAATAACATGCATGACATTATTTATGAGGACCTCACTTTCAATAATACAGATAGTGGATTCCGCTTGAAATCACAACGTGATAGAAGTGGCGATGTATATAATCTCATTTTCCGTAATTGTACAATGACAGGAGTGAGAAACCCTATTTATATCGAAACTTGGTACAATCTGAGTACAAAGCCAATTCCATCTGAAGCCACAGCAGCAGAAGTAACCGCAAAGACACCTGCCTTCCGCGACATTCTTATTCAGAATGTGACATCTACAGGTACTCCATACAATACAAGTGCGAAGGGATATTTTCCTATCTACATCTATGGTTTGCCGGAGAGCCATGTTAAGAACATAACCTTTGATAATGTTCAAGTAGAAGCCCAAAAAGGTATGTTCCTTGCATTTGTGGATGGCATCACATTTAAGAATGGATGCAAGATAACCAATAGCAAGGATGGAAAACTTATTACTACTCAATACGAAGTAAATAATCTCACAGGTGATTACACTGGTAGCTCAACTGTAGATCCTACTCCAGGAGAAACAGGAGACGTTACATATACTTTGGCAGCAAATACCTGCAGTTTGTCAAATGGTTCAACAGAAACAACATGGAATTTCAAGAATGGTTGTTCCATCACTTCCAGCAAAGGTTATGCCACAGCTAAAAGCAATACTATCAAGTATAGCAAAGGAGTAAAATTCACAATCAACTTACC
>ERZ1026878.276-NODE-276-length-41896-cov-12.315074_pt1 | contig 41896 bp, 34 predicted proteins | sample MGYA00380169_ERZ1026878 | MGnify/ENA primary metagenome ERZ1026878 (study PRJEB33269, sample SAMEA4719805) | human gut metagenome | biome: human-associated habitat; feature: organic feature; material: feces | place: Cameroon | collected 2013-10 ...
TTCCAAGGCATATGTTTAATTTAAATTTGATCCACTTTTTAAAGTGGAGTCATTGGTGATTTTAATAGTCGGCAGCATTCTTGCTTGGACTTACACCAAAAAAGGCGAGGAGTGGTTGAAGAACCTTTAAAAATATACTAAAAGCTCAAGATATAAACCATTAATAAAATATAACTAATATGAAAAGTATCAGCTTAGACATTACAAAGGCTGCACAGTTCCTCTCTGAAGGCGCAGTCAAAGCTTATGAACCACAAGTTAAAGCCGCTCAGGAAGCTCTTGAGAATGGCACATGCCCCGGAAACGATTTCCTCGGATGGCTCCACCTTCCGTCTTCTATCACTCCTGAGTTCATCGCCGAACTCCAGAGCGTTGCTAACACTCTGCGTGAGAAGTGCGAGGTTGTGGTTGTTGCTGGTATCGGCGGCAGCTATCTCGGCGCTCGTGCCGTGATCGAGGCTCTTGGCAACTCATTCGCTTGGCTCGTACAGGACAAGAAGAACCCGATAGTAGTGTTCGCTGGTAACAACATCGGCGAGGACTATCTCGCTGAGCTCACAACTTACTTGAAGGACAAGAAGTTCGGTGTTATCAACATCTCTAAGTCAGGCACAACTACCGAGACTGCTCTCACTTTCCGTCTTCTCAAAAAGCAGTGCGAGGACCAGCGCGGCAAGGAAGAGGCTAAGGACGTTATCGTTGCCATCACCGACGCTCACAAGGGCGCAGCTCGTGCTGCTGCCACTAAGGAAGGCTACAAGACATTCGTTATTCCCGACAACGTTGGTGGTCGCTTCTCTGTTTTGACTCCGGTTGGCTTGCTGCCTATCGCTGTTGCTGGCTTCGACATCGCTGCTCTCGTTGGAGGTGCTGCTGATATGGAGAAGGCTACTGGCAAGGAAGTTCCGTTCGAGGAGAACCCTGCTGCTATCTACGCTGCTCTTCGCAACGCTCTCTATGCAGAGGCTGGCAAGAAGATTGAAATCCTCGTTAACTATCAGCCAAAACTCCACTTCATGAGCGAATGGTGGAAGCAGCTCTACGGTGAGTCTGAGGGTAAGGACGGCAAGGGTATCTTCCCTGCATCTTGCGACTTCACTACCGACCTCCACTCTATGGGTCAGTGGATTCAGGAAGGCGAGCGCTCTATCTTCGAGACTGTTATCAGCATCGAGACTCCTGAGAAGAAGGTGCTCTTCCCACACGACGAGGAGAACCTCGACGGCCTTAACTTCCTTGAGGGCAAGCGCGTTGACGAGGTGAACAAGATGGCTGAGCTTGGCACACGTCTGGCTCACGTCGATGGTGGCGTGCCTAACATCCGCCTTTCTGTTCCTCAGCTCAACGAGTACTATCTCGGTCAGATAATCTACTTCTTCGAGATTGCTTGCGGTATCAGCGGCAACATCCTCGGTGTTAACCCGTTCAACCAGCCGGGTGTAGAGGCTTACAAGAAGAATATGTTCGCTCTGCTCAACAAGCCTGGATATGAGGCTGAGAGCGAGGCTATTCAGAAGCGTCTTGCCGACGAGAAGTAATCACACAAATCTATAAAAATGAAAAACGGACTGCGACCTTAATTGCAGTCCGTTTTTCGCATTGAAAATATGACAAACATTAAAGAAGCTATTCAACAGTACAAGCAATCGCATGCTTACAGCGAGTTTTCTCCACGTTGCGTGCTATTCGACATGGACGGCGTGCTCTACAATTCCATGCCCAACCATGCCGTGGCTTGGCATGAGGCAATGAAGCAGTTCGGCATTCACTTCACTGCCGACGATTCCTATGCCACAGAGGGAGCGCGTGGTGTCGACACTATCCGCCGATACGTACTTAAGCAGCAAGGCAGGGAAATATCTCCTGAGGAAGCTCAGCGCATGTATGATGTCAAGACTGATATTTTCCACCGTATGCCCATCGCTGAGATTTTCCCTGGCGTCATCGACATCATGCAGAAGATTAAGTCGGCTGGCATGACCATAGGTGTTGTCACAGGCAGCGGTCAGCGTCCGCTCATCAAGCGTCTGCTCACCGACTTCGACGGTTTCCTTACCGAAGACCATATTGTCACAGCATACGATGTGGAGCGTGGCAAACCTAATCCCGACCCTTATCTCATGGGACTCCGCAAGACTGGCGACAATGAGCCTTGGCAAGGCATTGTGGTTGAGAATGCTCCTCTTGGAGTGCGTGCCGGCTCGGCAGCCAACTGCTTTACCATTGGCATCAACAGTGGTCCACTACCCGACTCTGCCCTATCCGACAACGGTGCCAACATCGTGCTGCAGCAGATGACAGAATTGTGCAGTCTATGGGATGAGCTATTGCAAAACATTGACTGACACTCTCCTCCTTTTTATTTATCAACACCCCATTAATTAACATTTTGCCCGTGCAAAATGTTATTTTTTTGTATATTACGATTGTGTTCATCACAAAGGGAATATATGAACAACTCTTGATATTTTATGAATATGCCTATATAGCTATAAATACGTAACTTTGCACCCGAAACATTTATATAGGTATGAAAAAAACATTGTTCACATTTGCCCTGACTTTTCTTGCCCATTATTCCATGGCGCAAGAAACTTTGTCATTGGCTCAATGCCTGAAGATGGGCATTGAACGAAATCTTTCTTTGAAGACTTACGAGGGTAATGTGCTTAAAGGCAAGCACAATATCAGCGAGAACCGCTCGCGTCTGCTACCGCAGATTAATATAGGCGCAGCTCTCAACGACAATTTCACCCCTCCTGTGTCTGTAACCGATGGTTCTGCCTACGGCAAGCCTTACAACGTAACCAAAACGCTGCAATACAACTCATCGGCAAGCCTTCAGCTTCAGATGCCGCTGTATAGCCAGACTGCCTTGACTGCGGTGGAGATTGCAAAGACACTCGACCAAGTCAACTCCCTTTCCTATGGCAAGGCTAAGGACGACCTCATCGTGCAGATTGGCAAAATGTATTATCTTGCACAGAACACCGAGGAGCAGATTGCACTTATCAAGGACAACATCAAGCGACTTGAGGAACTTGGCAACATCACCAAGGCTTTCCACGACAACGACATGGCTCTTAGCGTAGACGTGAAACGCGTGGACGTGAATCTCGAAAACCTCCGTGTGCAGTACGACAACGCAAAGGCTATGCTCACACAGCAGTACAACATGCTCAAGTATGTCATCGACTATCCTGCCGAGAAGGACATTGCTGTGGAAAAGGCAAATATCGATGATATGGACCATGCCGCTCTCACCGGACTCAACGAGAATCTCTACGAGCTTCAGTTGCTTAGAAAACAGCAGACTCTCGCCGAACAGCAGAAGAAACTTGCCAAGGACGGTTATCTGCCCACATTGGCTCTAACGGGCAACTGGACCTACGCTGCATTTACCGATAATTTCAAGAATTGGTTCCACTCTGGCGAATCCAACCATTGGTATAAGTCTAACGGCATTGGAATATCCCTGCGCATTCCCGTGTTCGACGGTTTCGAGAAACGCTCAAAGATTAGAAAGGCTCAAGTGGATATAGACAACGCCAAGATTTCCTACGAGAACGCGCTTAAAGGCATGCAGACACAATACGCCAACGCTGTGAACGACCTTGCCAACAACGAGCGTAACTTCAGCAAGCAGCGCGACAACTATCGCCTTGCAGAAGATGTCTACCGAGTGACAAGCGAGAGATACCGCGAGGGCATTGCCTCTATGACTGAGGTATTGCAGGACGAGATGAGCATGAGCGACGCTCAGAACAATTATCTCACGGCTCACTTCAACTATCAGGTGTCCAACCTCACGCTACTCAAACTCACGGGACAACTCGACAGACTGACAAAGTAATGTTGAATGTTGAGTGTTGAATGTTGAATGGTCGGCTACGCCGATTAGGAATTATTCAATGTTGAATTAAGAATTCTCAACTCAAAATTCAAAACTCAAAACTCAAAATTGCCAAAGGTAACCATTCAAAACTCAAAATTCAAAATTCAAAATTGCCAACGGCAACAATTCAAAATTCAAAACTCAAAACTCAAAAAATGGAAACAAACAATAACAACACGAACATTAATAACAATAACAGCGACAATACCAACCAGTCGTCGCACGAACTTACTGCCAAACAACTTAAACGCCAGCGCATACGCCAGTTGGTTGTCAGCCTCATCGGTGTGGCTATTCTCGTATGGGGCATTGTGAAGATTGTGGCTATGTTCATGGACTACAAGAGCAATGAGAAGAGCGACGACGCTCAGGTGGAACAGTATATCTCGCCTGTCAACATGCGTGCCTCTGGATATATCAAGAAGATATGCTTCAAGGAGCATCAGGACGTGAAGAAGGGCGATACCCTCCTTGTTCTCGACGACCGTGAATACCGCATACGTGTCATGGAAGCAGAGGCAGCACTCAAAGACGCTATGGCTGGAGCCAACGTTATCGACGCATCTGTACAGACTACACAGACTTCTGCTACCGTCTACGATGCTTCTATAGCAGAGATTGAAATCAGACTCGGAAAACTTGAGAAAGACCGTCAGCGTTATCAGAATCTTGTTGCTCGCCAGGCTGCAACTCCAATACAGCTTGAGCAGATTGAGACTGAATACAACGCTACAAAGAAGAAACTCGATGCCGTGCGCCGCCAACAGAAGGCTGCCTATTCAGGCGTTAACGAAGTGCAGACCCGCAAGAAGAACACTGCCGCTGCCATTGAGCGTGCCACAGCCGCTCTTGAAATGGCTAAGCTCAATCTATCTTATTGCGTAGTCACAGCTCCTTGCGATGGAAAACTTGGCCGTCGTGCTCTTGAGGAAGGACAGGCTGTCAACGCTGGACAGACTATCACTTACATCATGCCCGACACTCAGAAATGGGTTATTGCCAACTACAAGGAGACTCAAGTGGAGAATCTGCACGTTGGTCAGAAGGTGATTATGACTGTGGATGCCATAAAGGACAAGGAGTTTACAGGCAGAATATCTGCCATCTCTGGTGCCACTGGCTCCAAGTATTCTCTCGTTCCTACAGACAACTCGGCTGGCAACTTCGTTAAGATTCAGCAGCGCGTGCCAGTGCGCATTGAGTTTGAGGGATTATCCAAGGAAGACAACAACAAACTGGCTGCCGGAATGATGGTGGTGGTCAAGGCTGAGATTAAGTAATGGCAACACAAGCAGAGATATATACGGCAGTGTCGGAGAAGCTGCCTAAGAATTTTCCGTTCTACGACTGGGTGCCAAAACCCCTTGGCATCATCTTCCTCGTGGTCCTTTTCATACCTATCATGACCGTTAGCGGTGCATATACCGTCAACAGTAGTGAGATGGTGGGAGGGCTTGGCATCCAGTCTGAACACATTGCCTTCATCAGTTTCACCACTTCGATAGGCATGGCGGCTTTCTCGCCGTTCTTCTATTCTTTGGTGAGCGTGCGAAGGCAGAAGATGATGAGTCTTGTGGGATTCTCCATCCTGGCTATACAGAGTTATATCTGTGCCAACACCGACAGCATGTTTGTGCTCGCTCTCAACAGTCTTATTATGGGATTCGTGCGACAGACATTGCTCATGTGCAACCTCTTCACACTCATCAAGTATGGCTTCGGCATTGAGGCAACGCGCAACGTTTCTCCTGGCAACGAACCTATGGACGAAGCAGGATGGGATGCTCTCGACACAGAGAAGAAGGCAAGTCAGCCTATCATCTATTTCTTCTTTATGCTGCTCGGACAGATTGGCACTTGGATTACGGCATGGTTTGCCTACAACTACCATTGGCAGATGGTCTACTACGCCATGCTTGGCGCAATACTCGTGGCTATACTCATCACTCTGTTGTGTATGCCCTACAACCCCTACCAGACCAAGCACTCACCACTCTCCTTCTCCAAGTTCGGCAATGTTGTGGTGTTCTGCCTTATGTGCTGCTCTTTCTGCTATGTCATGGTCTATGGCAAGGTGTACGACTGGTTTGATGATTACTCTATATGCTTGGCTACGGCTATTTGCATTGTATCTACGTTGCTCTTCGTGTATCTTGAGAAGACACGCCGCTCGCCTTATTTCATTCTCAAGGCTTTCAAGTCGCGCAGCATACAAGGTGGCATACTGCTCTTCATCGGACTGATGATATGCAACTCAAGCTCTATGCTTGTCAACATATTCGTAGGTGTGGGCATGAAGACCGACCAGATTCAAGTGGCAGCCCTTGGCAACTGGGTACTATTGGGATATTTCATCGGACTGGTCACTATCCTTATTCTCAACAACAAGGGCGTACATTTCAAGTGGTTCTTTGCCTTGGGCTTCGTGCTCATAGCAGCCGCCTCGCTCTTTATGTACTTCGAGGTGCAGACAGCAGGTATGTTCGAGCGTATGAAGTGGCCCGTTGTCATCCGTGCCACCGGTATGATGCTGCTCTACTCGCTCATCGCCGTATATGCCAACCAGCGTATGCCCTACAAGCTATTGTCCACATGGGTGTGCATAATGCTCACTGTGCGTATGGTGATTGCCCCAAGCATTGGATCGGCTCTCTATCAGAACGTGTTCCAGTATCGTCAGCAATACTACATCACACGTTATGCCCACGACTTCGACCGCACAAACGTTGAGACAGCCTCTACCTACGATATGACTGCCCGCGGTATGCAATATCAAGGCAAGAGCGAGACTGAGGCACAAAACATGGCTGCCATGTCTACCAAAGGCAAAGTGCAGGTGCAAGCCACACTGTCAGCAATCAAAGAATTGTCGGGCTGGACTATATATGCATGCCTGATTCTTGCAGGACTGATGCTTGTGGTGCCGTGGCCTAAAAGGGATATATCGAAGGATACGAAGGAAGGATATATAAACTATATGTAAGTTCAACTAAATATAACTCCAGTACCGTTTTTAGTGTCAACTAATATGATTCATACAGACTTTGCCATTCAATTTATTTTTTCTAACTTCGCACCAACTAACGGCATAAGCAATGAAAAATAATAGCAATGACATAAATATACTCGAACAGCAGATATCCAATAATGAGGATATCTGCTGTTCGTGTGGCAATATAAGTTCTTTTCCTAAAGCATTCTTCGACAACTATCGCGTTGCCGGAGTTGGCATTATAGTGTGCGTATCGGGCAACTTCTCCTTATGTTGCCAGAATGTTGAATATGCAGCAAACAAAGGTGAGACAATTTTTCTTGCCCGTGATGTCTACTTCTCCATATCAAGCCATAGCGACGACTGTTCTGTTGTAATCATCCTCTACCGTGTCGATTCCATCCGTGACATTCTCGGCAGCACTATTGTTGGCATGAAGTTTATTGAAATGCTTAATCCAAGAGATTGCTGGGTAATGCACACTGGACATGAGAGCGAATTTGCCAAGTACTCTGAATTATTGGCTATGGGAAAGGACAATAACAATGTGTTTGCCGTCAACGAGCGCAAGCTGCTTCTCCTCTCGCTCACCTACAGAGTATGCAGCATATTCAGCCAACTTGCCAAAGACGGCGACCAAGCCTCCAACCGCAAACTCGAAACCTATATGCAGCTCATGCAGCTCATCGACATACACTACACTCATGAGCGTGGCGTGAGGTTTTATGCCGACAAATTATGTCTGTCGCCCAAATACCTCACATCACTTGTCAAGTCGGTATCAGGCAGCACCGTACAGCAACTTGTCTTCAAAGCCATAACCAAGAAAGCCATATTCCTTATCAACAACACAGACAAGAGCATTAAGGAAATCTCCGATTATCTCAACTTCCCCAACGCCTCAGCCTTTGGCACTTTCTTCAAGAAGCAAGTGGGCATGTCGCCGGTTAACTACCGCAATAAGGAATAATGTGTTATTCTTCCTCATCAAAGGCCTCGTCTGCCATCTTTCCGTATGCGTTCTGACGCTCCTCTTTCGACATATTGAGGGAACTCTCACAACTCTTCATTCTGGCTATACGTCCGAATAAGTTCAAGCGTGTCAACGTGTCTTTGTGCATCGACGAACGAGCACCTTCCGAACTATAGTCGAAGTTGCGTGCATTGCGTATGGACATCGACGAGGCTACCTCCACAGAGTCTTGGTTGGCTCCCATATAGGTAAATGTCCAGCCTTCCGTGCGAAGCTTTTCCACAAGTGCCTTGATGCTGCTGCCGTTGAATTCTCTTGAGGCATTCTCCAAACCATCGGTGATGATAGTCACAACCACAGCCACATCATCCATATCCTTTACATGCTTGCGCATGGCATTAAGCGTAATGCCCATAGCATCGTAAAGTGGTGTGCAGCAACAAGGCACATAGTCTTCTTCCCTCAACGGACGTGCCTCGGCAACTGGCACCTTGTTGAACACAGTGTTCATCTCGCAGCTACAGAATGTCACCAATGTCACAAAATGGTCTTGTGTATCGGCAAACTTCTCCTGAGCCTTCTTGATTCCTGCCAACGTCTCGTTAAAGCCGTCAACAGCTGCCTTACGAATACGATTCATCGAACCGCTACGGTCGAGGATAATCACATTAAAGACCTGAGTCTTCTGAATTTCATTCTTGTTCTCCATATATATATTGTTTTTTTGTGTTGTTACTGTTTTTTATAAGTTTTGTTCATTAATAACTTGTTTCCTACGCTTGAACTCTTGAAGAGACATCGGTTCTTTACCCTGCTTCTCAGTCAGCTTGTCATAGAAAGCGTTGAGAACACGCAGAATCTTTGATGTATCATGCCCCGTTTCCCTAAGATAACCCCGCAGCATGGGTGGCTCTATACCCCTGAAAGGATCTTGTCGGTTTGCATCCTATTTTTGTTATTTTTATCCATAGTCTTTATTACATTTTATTGTTTATGACTATATAGAGGGAAAAAGTAACCACTTTCCATCTTGAAAAACAGTTAAATCTCTATTTGTCTCCAAATTCTTCCATATCTACTCTACATATAGTTCAACGTCTTCAAATCATATTGTCCTTTATAGAACTTATCAAGAACCTCTTGAAATACATCATTTGGTGATACTGCGTCAAACAGAGTCATGCAAGAACATACCTTCATTGCATCAAGTCCTCCAAATATGTCAACCACATCCATATCTGTATGTACTAACAGAGTTTTGGTAATGGTTCTCAAACGTTCGCCCAATACTGGATGTTTCAGATATGCCTCAGCCTCATCATATCCACTGATACCATAATATTTAGCATTATAGCTATGTCCAAGTATAGCAAGCTGCGGGAAAATAAACCATATCCAGTGAGAACGCTTCAATCCGTCTTGCACTTCTCGTAAAGCTTGCTCGTAATAGTGCGACTGCGCATCCAAGAAGCGTTGCAGATTATAGACCTCAGTATCCTCTTTGATTACCTTATTTATTTTGCTCATAATTTCTCGTTTATTTTGTCCATATATATTTCAGTAGTGTCCCTATTTGATGAATCTTTGCAGCTGTGGCTTCAAATCCTCATGCTTGGAATAATCGAACATCAAACATTTGTTAGCATCCTTGAATGGTATGACTGCATGGTATTACTCTATGTCTTCAGTAGCAATCACATCAAAAATGCTTCACTATTGCTGTCTTGCGCCTTTATATTTAGACACATTCCATCAATATTGCCGTATAGTTGTCATCTCCTTGTTTCTTACAAAGGAAATCATAAACGTCAAGTATCTCTTCCAAGGATTTGTCATCCATCATCCTTGCTTGCAAAATGTCAGGAGCCATGCTTTTGTATAGTCCATCCGAACAAAGTAAAACTCTGTCACCAGTATGTAGCTTGATTTGTCGAATGTCTGGTACAGCCACATCGGAGCGGTAAGAGAAGAAGCACTTGGCTACAATCTCCCATCCGAAATCAAGACGGATATGGTCTTTTGTCTGATAAAGCAATCCTTCACCAGGTCGTTGTACATAACAACGACTATCACCAATATGTGCAATGGTTGCCACATCGTTCTCAATGCTCGCCATAACCATGGTCGTACCCATCTCCACATGATGAAGCTCTGACGACTTTTTGTCAATAGCACAACTCGCTTTCTTGCAAGCAAGTTTCACCTTTGAGTCGCAATCTGGCGTATCAATGTGTTTCTTCCAAAAGTCAGATATAGTATTGCATACCGTTTCACTGGCAGTCTCCCCAAAGGAATGACCGCCCATGCCATCACAGACTATTCCCATAAACCTGTTGTTTTGTGGCATATCAATGACCTTGTAAGCATCCTCGTTATTATGCCTTCTACCAGTCTTGCTTATTGTTGCATATCTTATCTCCATATTACGATTATTTTTAGTTTATGATAGTATAGAGGCAAATACTTGTGCTTTCGTCAACTTTCAGTCTTAAAGTATGGTCTATAATTTCTGATGTAACATTTTTCCATTGACACAAATAGAATCCACATCATAATAAGAACCTTCTACATACCCAGATGAAAATTTCAGTTCAATTTCATCCCCTCGGCTTCTCGTGCGCAACTTCAATTCTATTTCCCTACACCTTCTCTATAAACCCACTCGGTATATACGCCGTCGTCACCAGACACACTCCTTCAAGAGACACCACAACTCGTTGTTGTCCTGCCACTCTTGCCACACGTCCTGTGATGCCACAGAACTCTCCGTCTATTATTCGCACGATGTCACCGCTGCGGTAATGGCATTGGTCGGGACGTACGAGGCGGATATGTTCGTTGTTGATGGAGGTGAGGCGGATGAAATTCATCATCGCGTTGTAAGGAACTGTGAGAGGAGGATTCTTGCCGTCATTTCCAATGCGGAAATGATCGAAGTAATATGTGATGTAGTTTTGTGTGTTGGGTTTTCTATTTTCAAGCCATATTATACCGTCTAATGTCACTGGGTCGGCATATACGAAGAGCAGATTGGGCAGTAAGGGGACGACGATGCGCCGGTTGTGACCGGCGATATTACGTATAGTATATCTAAGGGGCATATACACCTCAATATCCTTATGGGCGGTAAGAGAGTCGTAAGCCTTCTGAGCCCGATGGTAGGTGACACGCAATACAAACCATTGTTTGCCAGGTGTCTCACAGAATTTATTCTGAGTCTGTTGTGTGCTGTTGGTCATTGGAATTCTATTGTATAGGTCTTCCCAAAAGGACATATTCTACCGACACCCCTGTATCTGAGCCATAGGCTTCGGGGAGGGCACTGGAGGTAAGTCCAATGGCAGGAGGAATTTACCGCCTCGTCGGTTTTTTGCATTAGACAATGCACTCATGAATAGACCGTTTGGGTTGTCTATTTAGTTAGTAAGCAAAGACGCGTGGTTTAGTACTGAATAAAAGCACAAAATGTGTTAACGTCCAATACAAAAATAAATCTTTTTTAGGAATTGGGCAAGTTATCTGCTATAAAAAAACAATTATGATACAATGTTTAACAAATGTAGTATTGTCAAAATTTTTCTCTTTAAGAACAATAAAATGGATTAAACGTATGTTTTTCATGCTTAAAAACACGTATAGTGTGATTATTCTGCATTTCACGATTTATGATAACACTAAATTCGTTGGCAGAAAGGTTAACAAATGCTAACCAAAAAAATCATGAAAAGACAATGGAGTAATGTACCCAAAAAGCCCGAACCAACAATGTTGTCGGTTCGGGCTTCAGCATAAGCAGAAGCTGCCTTATTTATTCGGAATGAAGAAATCCTCAGGCGAGAAATTGTCGTTAGTCTGGTTTGCTCTTCTTGGAGTCCATGTCCTTACATGAATCTTCGGACTGCCTTCTTCCTGGAAATCCCAAAGCAGGAACACGTATCCATCATCGGAGTATTGTCTGCCATTGTATTGCTGACTGCTCCATTTCTGGCGTAGTCTCACACCATAAATGTTAGGATTTGAACCATGACGCATCAGTTCAATGTCCGAAAAGTCAACATTTATGAACTCATTGCCTTTGAACAGATTCCTAAGATTGTTGATATACTGCTGCTTGTTTTGTTTACTGTACACCACTTTCTCATTCACCTTCTGCGAGACACCGTCAATGTTGTTTCTGCCCAATGTTCTTATAACACGACCAGTAATGATAAGAGCATCATCGCTAAAGATTTCTTGCAGAGCATTGATATTTTTCTCCACATAGTAGCTTCTGAAGTTCTCCACAAAGTTCAGAATCTCCCTTCTCATTCTAAGGTCAACATTCGAGTTGCTACCTTGCAGAATGGCAACATACGAGTTGTTGTCGATGGCAGTTCTCACACCCGTGATTACACCTTTCTTATTAAAGCTGACAGTCAGCTCCTTATGTATCTCACCCTTGTAAGTATTGTCAATTGGTTTCATTTCCACAGGAATCTGTCTTATCTCATATCCAGTGAAGTCCTTAAGGCAAGGCTGCACATTATTGTTCCACTCACAACGGAAATGAATGTTTATCCAAAGGCTTTTCAAGCCACTCGCAGCCATATCGTCAATGTCAACATTAGTAAGGTTAAGTTGGCGATGGTTGGCTTCCGCCTTGTTTATCTCGCTCAGCAACGACGACACGTTTCTTTCAACATGCGACTTAAGCGATTCATTGTATATGCCGTCGCTGAACTGGAACGTCACCTGAGCAGACATCAACGATGAAACCAATACGACATAAAGTAAAAGAATATATCTTTTCATAAAGCTTTGATTATTTTATATGCAGATTATTTTACACGCACACATATAGGTGCACATTTATCAAATGATTTCATGCCTTCGGAGTCAACAACCATTCCTGTCTTCACGTCCGTTCTTGCGTCATTTCTCACTGGTGAGAGAACAGCCACTATTTGGCGGTCTACATTCATCATCACAAGATAACATTCGGTTTGATTGGGCATGGATTTGTATTTGCCCCACGAGTCAATAAGGTTGTTGTCCATAGCCATGTCAAGCAAGTACATCAATTGGGTGAAAGTGCTCACGCCACAAACCTTCTTGATTATGTCAGGCCAGTTAGCCGACCCCAAAACGGGAGTTGAATTTGTATTATTGTTATTAGTATTTGTGTTCACGCTTGTGTTGGGATGGAAAGTCACAGCATCTTTTTTCTCAACAATGGCCTTAGCCACATACACCAACACCATTACAGCATCGCCACGGTTTACGCTCTTTTGCTGCAAGTTAGCCTTTATCTTGTCCTCGCCAACCTCCTCTATCTCCATTTCCTCACAGTAGTTGGCAATATTCTCCTTAAGATTGCTGAACGCACTGTTCTTTGCCTCGTCAACACTTGCGGCAGTAGCCTCAGCAGTGAAGTATTTGCCCGACAGTTTTATTTCGTTGATAGCCTCAACAGTGTCTTGTGCTAAGCACGACAGAGCGCAAGCAACCAATGCCACAACAGATGTGCATAATCGTCTTATAGTCATTTCGTTTGCTTTGTTTTAATGTCGTTGTAGAGGTTCTTCACATTTGTCGTCGGAGTGTAGAGGTATGCTTTGGAATTAATCACCAACTTGTTTGTGGCAATATCCTTAACATCACATACCAGACTAAAGATATGGTCGTAGCCAGTCTCCTTATTATATATAAACATGGCTCCATACAACTTACCATCCTTCATCTCCTCGAAACTGAAATAAGGAATGCAACCCTGACTCCTTACAAACTCCATAAACTGCCTTACACTGACCGTAGCTGTCTCATTCTTCTTGTCGCTTGCTATCATCGTTATCGACATTTTGGCTTCGGGAATACTCTTGCAGTTAAGCAACATAGTGTTAGCAATAGTCTGCACAGGATACTTTGGGTCGATCACTGGCAAATAGTCCTGCTTTCCGCTAAGCCTATAATATGTTGTGTTGGTTACGGTAGGCAGTATATAGTTCTTGCCAGGCAGAGTATACAGAGTATCCTCAAGATCTCTAACCGTTCTTAGGTCAGCCACGTCAATGTCGCATTCAGCAGGTTGCTGCTTAGGCTTATACGCTTTTAAGTCGCGCATAAAGTTATGCTCAAGTTCATTGCGTGGCGTACTCAGCAAGAGGTCGTATTTTATGGGGATAAGCATGTTGACAACTTCCGCATCACCCTCCTTCCACACAACCTGATACGCCTTGTTGTCTATCTTGCCTATCGTGAACGAAGCCGAGTCGGTAATGGCAAGCAAATTACTCCATCCACCCTTAACAAACTTAGCGTCCATATACTTCAGATTGTTTCTTGTCAGTTTAAACGTCTGGCACAGCAGTCCGCTTTCTATGAACTCAAGCACAGCATTGTTGTCCTTCTGGCGGTAGGCATTGCGGAACAGACTTATTCCTATATGCTCCACCATATCATTGTCAGTCTTCTTGACAACAATCTTGTACTTGTCCTTGGGGAAGACAGAATAGCCAACCTTAAGAGTGTCCAGACCATCCAGCTTCAGCTCCGCAGCAACCCTTTTCAGTTCTTCCGTCTTGAACGACATGTTTTGTGCCATGCCTTCTGTTGCAATACACAACAGAAGGACGATGGCTGAAAAAACGATTCTCATATATATATGTTTAGTTTTGTTATTCAAACGTTATGCCACGCAGCAAAGCAGTCCAGGCATTGCCCACTTTTCCGCGCTTGGCAATCTCTTTTGCCATCTCGGCGTCTTTCTTCACACCGCCAAGCCCCTGCTGATAGCATGAAGCAAGATTGTCGGCAGCCTCCTTGGAGAGATAACCGTTCAGCAAGGCATCATTATAATAGGCTATCGCCTTCGATATGTCCTTGTTTACTATTTTTCCTGTGAAATACAAGTTGCCAAGTTCACATTTCGCAGGTGCATATCCTGCCTCAGCAGCCTTGTCGTAGTATTCCACCACCTTGTTCTTGTCAGCCTTCACCCCATTGCTACCATCAAAGTAAAGCTTAGCGAGCAGATAGTAGGCATAAGGATCATCAGCCTTGGCAGCCTTGTCGTAATAAGCCATCATCTTCTTCTCGTTAGCTTTCTTCCACGACTTGTCGGCATAGCAGAGTCCGAGGAGTGTAGAAGCCGCGGCAATGTTCTTCTTCTCAAGTAGGGTAAGTTCCTTCACAGCCGTAGCATAGTCAGGCGTAGTCGATTCCATAAACGACATGGCATGTACAAACGAGTAGAAGTCGGTGTTCTTCCATCCGTTCTTAATCTCCACATTAGGTTCGTTGAGAAGCTTTTGGAAGTTGGGCTTCATTCCCTTAGCGGCAGCATCGGCAAGCCATTGCAGTGCAATGACATAATTCTGCTTCACGCCCTGACCGTTCTTATACATTATTCCCACATTCCATACAGCCACAGGATTGCTCTTGGCAGCCGCAAGCTTATACAAGCCCATAGCCTTGGCATAGTCCTGCTGAACGCCGTCGCCCTTGTACAGCAAGTCGCCGAGCATCATCATAGCATTAGGCACATTCTTTTTAGCAGCCTTGTCGAGAAGGGTCGCAGCCTGAGCCTTGTCCACCTTAGTGCCTTTGCCATTGCAGAGATAATCGCCATATTTGTATTCCGACAAAGCGTCGCCTTTGCCCGCCGCCTTCTGGTAGTAAGGCAAAGCCTCGGCATACATCTTAGCCTGGTCATACAAGGTAGCCACCCTTACAGTCGCCTCAAGCGAGTTGTTGTCAGCAGCCATCTTCAAGTATTTCAGTGCAAGCTCATTGTTCTTCTTCACAGTGTTTCCACATCCACTGTAGTAGATGTCGGCAAGCAGGTTTATGTCGAAAGCCGACTTGTTCTTTGCCACATTCTCCTCGCGTTGCTTCACCAATTCGGCGTTGCCAGCCTTTATCGACTCCTTATAGAGTTTCACCGCCATCACAGAGTCCTGCTTAATGCCACGTCCCAACTGGTAGCAGAGTCCCATGTTAGCTATAGCCTTCACATGTTTCTGCTTGGCAGCCATACTGAACCATTTCAGAGCCAAGTCGTAGTTCTTCTTCACTTTCTTGCCAGAGTAGTAGTATGTGCCAAGAGTGTTTTGGGCCTCGCTGTTGCCCTTCTTGGCAGCATCGGTCAACTTCCTCACCTCTACAGAGTCAGCATTCACTGCCGCAGGCTTAGTCTGCTTGCTTGGTGTTGTTTTTTTCTGAGCCGTGGCATTATAGCCAGTAAACAAAGCCATTGCCACAGTCAGCAGTATATATTTATATCTCATAGTTTTTGTCGGTTTTATTGTTTCAACATGCCTTTATTATCCAAGGTCCACAACGTCGTCCATAGCATTGTCCACAACAGCATCCGTAGCGTTGTCGCTATCGTTCTGTGCCAAATAGCCATAGTCGTCATTGTTAGTGCTAACGATGCTTTCGGTGTCGCTCACAGTAAGAGTGGAAGGCACCTCAGCCAACACATTGCCCGTATCGTCGGTAACAACATCATACGAGCCGTTGCCGTTAACGTCCACCATATACAGAGTCTCGCCATTGTCACCAATAAACTGAGCTGCTGTCAGCACCTCACCGTCAACGGTTTGCACTGTGCCCACCGCTGCAATGTCCATGTTCTCCATGTCGATGTCGGTAGGGTCAACCATTATAACGTCGTCTGTCAGGTTCTGTGCCACGAGTGTAGGGTCAACATCAGGAATATCGTTTACATCTACTTCAGCGTTCACCTCATTTGTAGAAGCCTCATTAGCCGAAGCTCCATTTGTAGAAGCCTCATTTGTTGTAGCCCCATTAGCCGATGGTTCATTTGTGCCAGCGGGTTCCTCTACAGTAGCCTGCGGCTGTGGCTCTGCAGTAGTCTCAGCTGCGGTATGTCCTGCTGCTGCATGTCCAGCAGCCTGTGTTGTTGTATTGTTGGCATTCGACTGTTCTGCGCCCGGAGTTGCAGTAGCATCATTCACTGCATCCACCATTTCTATATCTTCGTCACCAGTGAGCATCTCAGCAGTAACCACTGCGCCAGCACCAGCCATTGCAGCTCCAGCTATTGTTGCACCTTTCTTCAAGTTCTCTTTTGAGTTTTCGTTGATGTTCAAAGCCTGTGTCTCCATAATCAATGTTTTTATAGGGTTTATATTTCTGTTTTGTTTTTATTTCTGATGCAAAGATAGGACTTATTTATATCTCAGCCAAGTCTTTTTCTTCATGTTACTCCAGAGGCTAAGTTTCTTTGACGAAACCAAGGGTTTCTCTGACGAAGTCAAAAATTCTGCTTTTTATGGTTTTTCTCGGCTTATCTATTGCGTATGTTATGTTTTCTTTCTTGTCTGTGCTGTCATAGTCAACGCCACCTATTTCTATTATATAAGCCGTGTTGTTGTCGTGGCTGTACCTGCATATAGCCGCTAACTCTTTTGTTCTCTCTTCAAGAGAGTTGTCGGATGTCAGTATCTCCGCCAAGTCGTCGTTGCCGACCATGCTATACACTCCATCGGTACACAGCATAAACACATCATGTGGCTTTATATCGCGTATCAGGGTTATTGCCGGAGTCATATAGCGGTCTTTGTCGTCGGTAACGAACAGACATTTTGTTATGACATTGCTTTGAGGATGGTTCTTTGCTTCCTCCGGTTTTATCGCCCCACTGTCAAGCAAGTCATTTACAAGCGAATGGTCTTTGGTCTGAAACACCACTCCCTCTCCCTTGCGTATCTGATATATGCGACTGTCACCAAGATGCGCCAATAGCATTCCTTCTTTGGTCTTTGCCATAAAAGTTAGGGTTGTAGCCATCGTTGAGCATATCGCTCTATTGTTATACAAAGTCTTGTACGCCTCACCAATGAGTGTCACAATATCATCCGCTATCAATTCCTGGCAGTCCTCATCCGACAACTCCCGTTCAAACATTTGGCATACAAGACTGCTTGCTATCTCGCCATGATCTCTGCCCCCTACTCCATCACAGACAACAAAAAAAGAAGTACTGGCTGTCGGCTCAGTTGGTGCAAAACAATCTTGTTGAGAAGGGCGATTGCCAAGCTGAGAGAAGAACTCTACTTTGTTTATAAAAATCTGCATAGTTTTATGCTGTGTTATTTTTTTCCGGCTTTGCAGGAATTTTACTCGATGTCCTTAATAAGGTTTTTTCCCGAGGCTCGTCCCTCGCCTCTCCTTTAAGCCCTTATTAAAGACATCTCGTTTTGAAGCTTAGGACATTAATAATAAGAGTGGATGACTCAAAACAATAAAGTCGTTACTCGGAGAGAACCAAGCGTAGCCCAAGGTGCATATACAAACGGCCCGACGAGTCGAGACAACGGCTAGACGAACGGCAATACCTCGGAGAATGGTCCCAGCTACCACCACGGCATACAAAGCCAATTCCACTTGTAGGACCAGTAGGATTCGTCTGGGAGGAGTTTGAATAAGAACCTTTCCAATCTTGACACAATTCATAAACATTACCACTCATATCATAAAGTTCCAATTCATTAGCTTGCTTTGTACCAACAGGGTGAGTCTCGCTGCCACTATTTCCATCATACCAAGCAACATCAGAAATTTTATTGCTGCCACTATACTGATAACCACGGCTATTCTTGCCGCCACGAGCAGCGTACTCCCATTCCGCTTCCGTCGGCAAACGAAATCTTTTACCTGCCATTTTGTTCAGTTTACTAATGAACTTTTGGCAATCCTTTATACTGACCTGCTCCACCGGCAAGTTGTTTCCCTTGAATTCTGAAGGATTGCTTCCCATCACGGCTTGCCACAAAGCCTGAGTCACCTCGTATTTACCAATGTAATAATCGTTGGTAAGAGTTACTTGATGTACAGGCTTTTCATCATCCCATGGATTCTCCATCTCTGGAGTTGCTCCCATTGTAAATGTTCCAGCCTCAACACGAACCATATCAATGCTGATGCCATCCTTTACTGGAATAGTAATTTTATCCCTATTTGTAACTGGAGTTTGCGCCACTGGTTGCTGAACCACTGTTGGTTGCTGAGCCACTATTGGTTGAGCAACAGTACTCTGTTGTGTTGCCGTTGCTTCTTTAGACAGAGTAATCTGAAGATTGCTTGGAGTAGAGACTTTTAGTTTTACAGTTCCTTCCTCCGAGTCATACCCATCACAGAAGACAATAAAAGAATGTTGACCTACTGGCAATGTCGTCTGTGCTACACCATTTGAGCCCTTCACCATTTTATTGTCCACAAGTACAGTGGCAGAACTTGGAGTATAGCGTATGGTTAACTTTTGTTTTTGCTCTGCTTGCACCACACCAGAAGCAGTTACAACCAACTCATACGTTCTGTTGCTCTCTACTTTCTCTACTCCATAATCAGTAAAACTCACCATTACGGGAGCATAGTTAGCGTGCTTCACTTTTAGCATACGATTGCCTTGTGGCATGTATACCCAGTACTCACCTGTCTTGTTCTCCACATTACCTATAATGCTACCCTCGAACTGCACTCCTTGAAGTCCGAGGCCAACTTTTATTAACGCACAGTTACGGTTGTTCAAGTCCTTGCGTGGCTGAGTTTGGGCTGTAAGGTCGCTTGAAGCAAGCTTAAAGGATTTTACTGTCAGCTCTTGGGCAAGGGTAGATGATATTGCCGCAAAGAGCAGGAATAGAGACAAAATAAGCCTTTGCATAGTTGTTATATGACAATGCTCTTTTTCATAAGATTCTACAATATCTGTAACCTCCATAAGCTCTAACATCAGAGGGTCATCAGAAGCTGTTTTTTCTGTTATCTGTGGCAACAAAGCATCTATTCTTGCTTGTGCATATTCATATTTTTCTTTAGTGATTTTCATAAACTTTACTTTATAAAAATAGAAAACAAAATCAAGGTATAAAAATTTTCATTTAGTGTTTATATCACTTTTTGATTAGGACATTAATAATAAGAGCGGATAACTCATAACAAGAAGTCGTTACTCGGAGAGGACCAAGCGGAGCCCAAGGAGGTCGCAACGGTAGTCAGAAGCGCAGTTGCCACGGAATGACGAGCGACAGTCCCCAGCAGTGTTGAACCAGCAACCTCCACGGCTCACGCGGTAAGACCCACTATTAGCACCTGTAGGATTTACCTGTGAGGAACTACTATAAGAACTAAACCAATCCTGACACCACTCAAACACATTACCACTCATATCATATATACCTAATTCATTACCTTGCTTTGTACCAACAGCATGAGTTTTGCTGCCGCTATTATCCCTACACCAAGCCACATTAGAAAGGTTACTGCTGCCACTATACTGATAGCCTCTACTCCTCTTTCCGCCACGGGCAGCATACTCCCATTCTGCTTCTGTAGGGAGACGGAATTTTTTGTCCGTTATTCTATTCAATTTGCTGATGAATTCCTGACAGTCGTCCCAACTAACTTCCTCTACTGGTAAGTTATCACCCTTAAAGTAAGAAGGATTTTTGCCCATAACTGCTTTCCATAAAGCCTGAGAAACCTCGTATTTACCAATATAATAATCTTTTGTAAGAGTTACTTGATGTGTTGGTTTTTCATTATACTCTGAATTCTCCATCTCAGGAGTCGCACCCATTGTAAATGTTCCTGCCCCAACACGAACCATATCGATGCTGATGCCATCCTTTACGGGAATAGTAATATTATCACTTTTAGTAACTGGAGTTTGCGCCACAGATTGCTGAGCCACGATTGGTTGAGAAACAACACTTTGTTGTATTGCTGTTGCTTCTTTCGTCAACGTTATTTGTAGGTTGCTCGGTGCAGAAGCCTTAAGCTTTACCATGCCTTCCTCAGACTCATATCCATCGCAAGCCACAACAAACGAGTGTTGACCTACTGGCAATGTAGTCTGTGCCACACCATTCATACCCTTCACCATTTTGTTGTCCACAAGCACAGTAGCAGAACTTGGAGTATATCGTATGGTTAACTTTTGTTTTTGCTCTGCTTGCACTCCATTTGAAGCTGTTACAACCAACTCATACGTTCTGTTGCTCTCCAACTTCTCAACTCCATAATCAGCAAACGTCACCATTACAGGGGCATAGTTAGCGTGCTTCACCTTGAGCATACGATTGCCTTGGGGCATATACACCCAGTACTCTCCAGTCTTGTTCTCCACATTTCCCATAATGCTGCCCTCAAACTGTGCACCTTGAAGTCCAAGACCAACTTTTATCAAGGCACAGTTTTTGTTATTCAAGTCTTTGCGTGGCTGAGTCTGGGCAGTAAGGTCGCTTGAAGATATCTTAAAGGATTTTACTGTCAGCTCTTGGGCAAGAGTAGATGATATTGCCGCAAAGAGCAAGACGATAGATAGAAGTATTTTACGCATAAAATTTATTTTTGTTTGTTTTCCAATTACGCTGGATTTTTAAGCAACAGTTCAAAAGTAACAGTTCAGAACTATCTTTACATACCCTCCAGTAGATTGCCGCATATATATGACACCAACTTAACTCAAAACAAGAAGTTGTTACTCGGGGAGTACCACGCGGAGCCCAAGGAAGTCGTAACGGTCGTTAGGCTCGAGGACACCACGGGATGACGAGCAACAGACCCAGGTGCCCCAGCAACCTCCACGGCGCACGCGGCCAGATCCACTATTGGCACCTGTAGGATTGGTCTGAGAAGAACTACTGTATTCGCCAAACCAATCCTGACACCATTCCCATACATTACCACTCATATCATATATACCCAACTCGTTGGGTTGCTTTGTACCAACGGCATGAGTTTTTTCACCGCAATTGTCTTCATACCAAGCAACATCAGAAAGATTATTGCTGCCGCTATACTGATAGCCTCGGCTCTTATTTCCACCACGGGCTGCATATTCCCATTCGGCTTCCGTGGGAAGACGGAACGTCTTGCCAGTTATACTGTTTAGCTTGCTAAGAAATTCCTGACAGTCATCCCAACCAACCATCTCTACTGGTAAATTGTCCCCCTTAAAGTAAGAAGGATTATTACCCATCACGGCTTGCCATAAAGCCTGAGTCACCTCGTATTTGCCAATGTAATAATCGTTGGTCAGAGTTACTTGATGGGTAGGTTTTTCCCAATCTTTTGGATTCTCCATTTCTGGTGTTGCCCCCATTGTGAATGTACCTGCCTCAACACGAACCAAATCAATGCTTATGCCATCCTTTACGGGTATGGTAATGTTATCCCTATTAGTAACTGGAGTTTGCGCCACTGGTTGCTGAACCACTATTGGTTGATTAACAGTACTTTGTTGTGTTGCCATTGCTTCTTTTGTCAGCGTAATTTGCAGATTGCTCGGCGCTGAAGCTTTAAGCTTTACCATGCCTTCTTCCGACTCATAACCATTACAAGCAACTATATACGAGTGTTGACCTACTGGCAAAGTTGTCTGTGCCACGCCATTTGAGCCATTAACCATTTTATTGTCTACAAGAACAGTGGCTGTAGACGGTGAGTATCTTATTGATAGAGTTTGTGACTGCTGCGCTTGTTGTTGAGTGTTCCCTACAAGCGTAAGCACATACGTGCAGTTGCTCTCCAATTTATCCACTCCGTAGTCTTCAAATGTAACCATAAGCGGAAGATATTCTTTGGTTGTAATTTTTAATTGCCGTGATTTCTGTGGCATATACACCCAAGTCTCATTCGTGTACTTGACAACTGGCTTTACAATATTTCCAGCGAAATCAATAATGTCACCAACAAACAGTACTTTGACAACAGCACAGTTGTAGTTGTTTGTGTCCTTGCGTGGCTGAGTCTGGGCAGTAAGGTCGCTTGAAGCAAGGTTGAACGATTTTACGGTCAGCTCCTGGGCAAGGACTGATGATATTGCTGCAAAGAGCAAAACTATAAATAGAAGTATTTTACGCATAAAATTTATTTTTGTTTGTTTTTCCTGCTTCACTGGAATATACTCGCCTTTAATAAGGGCTTTTCCCGACGCTCGTCCCTCACCTCTCATTTAAGCCCTTATTAAAGAAATTTCGTTTTGAGGCTTAGGACATTAATAATAAAGAAAACTCAAAACAAGAAGTCGTTACTCGGAGAGGACCACGCGGAGCCCAAGGATGTTGTCACGGTAGTCAGGAGTGTTTATGTAACGCAACGACGAGCGACAGAATCTATCACCAGTGTTCCAACACCCCCCACGGAACACTCGGCAGAATCCACTAGTAGTACCTATAGGATTTATCTGAGAAGAACTACTATATTTGTCATACCAATCCTGACACCACTCCCACACATTACCAGTCATATCATATATTCCTAATTCATTGGCTTGTTTCAAACCAACAGGATGAGTATTTTTCTTACTATTTTTATAATACCACGCCACATCTGAGAGCTTATTGCTGCCACTGTACTGATAACCTCTACCCTTCTTTCCACCACGGGCGGCATATTCCCATTCGGCTTCTGTAGGAAGACGGAACGTCTTACCTGTTATAATATTCAACTTGCTCAGGAATTCTTGACAATCATTCCAACTAACATTCTCTACTGGCAAGTTATTATTTTTAAAGTGTGAGGGATTATTTCCTATTACAGCTTTCCATAAAGCCTGTGTAACCTCGTATTTACCTATATAATAATCATTGGTAAGAGTTACTTGATGTGTAGGTTTCTCATCTGAATTAGGGTCCTCCATCTCAGGAGTCGCTCCCATAGTGAACGTTCCTGCCTCAACACGAACCATATCAATGCTTATGCCATCCTTTACGGGAATAGTAATATTATCACTTTTAGTAACTGGAGTTTGTACCACTGGCTGCTGAGCCACGATTGGTTGAGTAACAGTACTTTGTTGTATTGCCGTTGCTTCTTTCGTCAGCGTTATTTGCAGATTGCTCGGCGCTGAAGCCTTAAGTTTAATCATTCCTTCTTCCGACTCATAACCATCACAAGCTACAATAAACGAGTGCTGCCCTATTGGTAATGTTATTTCAGCCACACCATTTGAACCCTTTATAAATTTGTTGTCTATAAGAATAGAGGCTGAAATTGGGGAATATTTTATTGTAAGTTTCTGCATTGCTTGGTCTGTGACAGTGTTTGGCTTTGTCAAAGTCAGTATATACGTCACTCCACTCTCTAACCGTTCAACATCATAGTCAGCGAAAGTCACCATCAAAGGCAAAAAGTTTTTGGTGATGACTTTCATCTGTCGTGTGTTTTGCGGCATATATACCCACGTCTCGTTATTTCGCTTCACCAAAGGCATAATGACATTGCCTTCAACATTGAGAATGTCGCCTACAAACTGCACCTTAACAACAGCACAGTTGCGATTGTTAAGGTCCTTGCGAGGCTGAGTCTGGGCAGTAAGGTCGATTCCAGCAAGGTTGAACGATTTTACCGTCAGCTCTTGAGCAAGTGTGGATGATATTACTGCAAAGAGCAGGACGATGGATAAAAGAATATTTCGCATAATTATAGTTTATGTTGTCCTTTTTAAAAATTATTAGATGATAGGGCGAGGCGGAAACCAAGGTCCATGAGACGGTTATTTGGATTATCGCCACCACGGAAGGACGAGCGACAATAGTCAGCACTGAAAAACCAACAACCTCCACGACTAACCCGTGCTCCACCTATAGCGCCCAAAGGATTGGTCTGTGAAGACTTATTGTATTTCTCTCTCCAATCTTGACACCATTCCCACACATTTCCACTCATATCATAAATACCTAATTCGTTGGGATGTTTTAAACCTACGGGATGTGTTTTGTTTTCGCTATTATCTGTATACCACGCAACATCTGAGATATTGTTGCTTCCGCTATACTGGTAGCCTCTGCACTTATTTCCACCACGAGCAGCATATTCCCATTCCGCTTCGGTAGGCAGACGGAACTTTTTGCCAGTAATATTATTCAACTTGCTTATAAATTCCTGACAGTCATTCCAATTTACTTTTTCCACGGGCAAATCATCACCTTTAAAATTTGATGGATTATAACCCATTACGGCTTGCCATAGAGCCTGTGTCACTTCGTATTTACCAATATAATAATCGTTGGTCAACGTTACTTGATGTACTGGTTTTTCATCTTTCCTTGGTTTCTTCATTTCACGAGTGGCTCCCATAGTGAATGTTCCTGCCTCAACACGAACCATGTCAATACTGATGCCATCCTTTACAGGAATAGAAATAGTATTAGCCGTAAGTGGTTGAGATGTTGTTTGATTGGAATTAACATTTTGTAGATATGAAACAATCAGTTCATATGTGCGGTTGCTCTCCAACTTCTCCACATCATAATCGGCAAACGTCACTATGACTGGGGCATAATTGGGATGTTTCACCTTTAGCTGTCGGTTGCCCTGCGGCATATACACCCAATATTCGCCAGTCTTATTCTCCACATTGCCCATTATACTACCCTCAAACAGCACTCCATTAAGTCCGAGACCAACCTTGATTAACGCACAGTTGCGGTCGTTAAGGTCCTTGCGGGGCTGAGTTTGGGCAGTAAGGTCACTTGTGACAAGTTTGAACGACTCAACTATAAGCTTTTGGGCACAAAGAGAAGCTGTTGCTGCTATGAGCAGAAATAGCATAATGAATATTCTTCGCATTATTATTGTTGTCGGATTTAATATTTTTAATACATTATTATTCAGAAAGAACAAGACGTAACCCTACATAAGGTCTACCTTCATTAGGAGGGTAACTGTAGCGGCATGATGAGCGACAATATCTTGGAATATCAAACCAACTACCTCCACGAGTTACCCTATTCTTACCTTTCTGTGTGCCAGTAGGATTTGTCTGTGGTGATTTTTTGTAGTTGCCAAACTTATCTTGACACCATTCAGCAACATTACCAGCCATATCATAAATCCCCAACTCGTTGGGGGCTTTAGTTCCGACTGGATGAGACTTTTCTTTTACATTAGTCTCATACCAGGCAACATCATAAACATCGTCACTTCCGCTATATTGATAGCCCTTGCTCTTTTTTCCACCACGAGCTGCATACTCCCATTCCGCTTCTGTAGGCAAACGAAACTCCCTACCCGTCATATTATTTAATTTATTAATAAATTCTTGGCAGTCGTCCCAGCTCACCAATTCTACGGGCAAATTATCACCCTTGTTCATAGAAGGATTATTGTCCATAACTACTTGCCATAAAGCCTGAGTCACTTCATATTTGCCTATATAGAAATTGTTGGTCAAAGTTACTTGATGCACTGGTTTTTCATTTTCGTATGGATACTTCATTTCAGGAGTTGCTCCCATCATGAATGTTCCTGCTTCTACGCGTACCATTTCTATGTTTAGTCCATCCTTCACGGGTATGGAATATGTGGTATTGCTTGACGATTCAGAAACCTGTTGAGGAATAGATTGAGAATCTATAGATTGTTGAGGAATAACAGACTGACTTGCTACATTTGGGACATTTATATATTGTTGATACGAAATAATAAGTTCATAAGTTCTGTTGCTTTCCAACTTCTCCACTCCATAATCAGCAAAGTTCACCATTACTGGGGCATAATTAGCGTGCTTCACCTTGAGCATACGGTTGCCTTGCGGCATATACACCCAGTACTCACCCGTCTTGTTCTCCACATTTCCCATGATGTTCCCCTCAAACTGAACTCCTTGAAGTCCAAGGCCAACTTTGATTAAGGCACAGTTACGGTTGTTAAGATCCTTGCGTGGCTGAGTCTGGGCAGTCAAGTCGCTTCCTGCGAGCTTGAACGACTCGACTGTAAGCTTTTGAGCAAAAGCTGTCGATATTGCCGCAAAGAGCAAGAATAAGGATAAAAGAATATTTCGCATCGTTATTGTTTATTTTTATTGTTTCTGTGTCTCACCATTCAGCACCCATTTCCAAACAGGCACAATCTCTATTTTCAACCCATCACGCTCCATCACTCCCTCGTCCTCGTATGTCACAATCATTGCCCTTTTCAGAGGATATAAAGAATCAAGGGCTACCAAGGCTTTTATTTCACGCTCCAATGTAGACTCGTCGCTCATTCTATAACTGGCTTGAACAGCTATACCCACGTCGGGCACATAGAAGTCAACCTCGATATTGCGGTTGAAATAATAGACGCCACTGCCATACTTCTTATATAATGTAATGGCACATAGATTTTCAAGCAACAGTGTGTCGGGGTTGTTGATGAAGAGGTGCAACAGTCCGTTGTCCACAAAATAGTGCTTCTTCACCGTTTCTTTTTCTGTGAACTTAGAGGCATAGTTGTCCAATGATATCAACAGACAAGACTCCTGCAAATATCTCACATACTCCATAATGGTTGACGCGCTGCATGGAACACCAGTCGACTTAACCAAATTGCTCAATCTGTTCAACGAGCAGGGTTGCATCACACTTTCTGCCAAGCGACGCACACACAGACGCAGAGCATCTTCATTTTTTATCTTATGGCGCACAATAAGGTCGTTGAAGAATATGCGGTTGTACAAACTGTTGAGCCAGATGCGCTTCTCGCGGAAGTTGACCAACTCCGGGAAACCACCCCAATCAAAATAAGTTCTGAAATGTCGTTGCAACTCATTAGCCTTCCTGCCATACTGCCATCCTCCGGCAATGTTTACACCGACAGCCGTAAGATATTCGCTAAAGCTATACGGAAAGACATTCACACTAAGATACCTGCCTCCCAAAACGGTCTCTATGTCACGGCTCAGCATCTTGGCATTGCTTCCCGTCACATAAACACGATACTTCAAGTTGGCAAGACGGCGTGCAAAGTTAGCCCAACCGTCCACATTCTGTATCTCGTCAAAGAAGAATATAGGTTGTCCGCTATACATGCTGTGATAAGCCTGAATTATAAGGTCGAAGTCTGTAGCTGCCATCCCTTGCAGACGCTCATCGTCGAAGTTGACATAAACAATGTCCTCCAACAGCTTTCCTTCTGCCAATAATTGCTGCACACGTTGATACAACAAGTAGGACTTTCCTGCCTGTCTTACACCTACAAACACATAGTTGCCATACTCTTCCAAGTCAAGAGGACGCTCCACCAACGGTATACTTCCTATATATTCTTGATTCTCAGATATTATCGTTCTAAATATTTCCTTATCCATACTCTGCTTTTTCCTACAAAGATATTATTTTTATTCGGTGGCACAAAATAAAATACGGTGATTTTATTCGGTGGTAGCGAATAAATGTCGGGGATTACCTTGTCGTTATTATGGTTTGGGCATTAAGAATAAGAGTGGATAACTCGAAACAAGAAGTCGTTATTCGGAGAGGGCGAGGCGGAGACCAATGCCGCTGTTGATGTCGTAAAGAATGTTGTCGCCACGGCATGACGGGCGACAGTTGCTGGCATTGTTGTACCAACAACCACCACGGAACACGCGGCTAGACCCATTATCAGCACCTGTAGGATTTACCTGTGAGGAACTACTGTATTTACCAAACCAATCCTGACACCATTCCCATACATTGCCACTCATATCATATATGCCTAATTCATTAGCTTGCTTTGTACCAACAGTATGAGTATGAGTCTTGTAACCACTATTATCTTTATACCAAGCCACATCTGAGAGCTTATTCCTTCCGCTATACCGATAGCCTCTACTCTTCTTTCCACCACGGGCAGCATATTCCCATTCAGCTTCTGTAGGAAGACGGAATTTTTTACCAGTTATACTGTTCAGCTTGCCGATGAATTCCTGACAGCGATTCCAACTAACGCACTCTACAGGCAAGTTCTCACCCTTATAGTAAGAAGGATTGTTGCCCATAACTGCTTGCCATAAAGCCTGAGTCACCTCGTATTTACCAATGTAATAATCATTGGTAAGAGTTACTTGATGTGCAGGGTTTTCATCATCCCATGGTTTCTTCATTTCTTTTTTCGTTCCCATTGTAAATGTTCCTGCCTCAACACGAACCATATCGATGCTTATGCCATCCTTTACGGGAATAGTTATTGTATTGTCAGACGATGAAGTTCCTGATGCCACGGACGATGAACTATTGGTTGTCAACACGCCAGCTAAAGTAGCGGTCTGACCTTCCAAGATGTTCACTTGCTTGCTGTCCGTGCCATATCCATCCTTCTTTATTTCAACTTTATGATTTCCCACTAACAAGCCATTAAACACACGTGGGCTTTGCCCCATATTCTTGCCATCAACGTAGACATCAGCTCCAAATGGCTTATAATTTACAGAAAGATTGCCCTGTATGGCTACGAGTTCATTAAAAGCCACATCAAGCCTTTGTTGTTGAGACAGATTGATGGTGCGCTGCTGACTGTGGTAGCCTTCTTTCTTTGCCTCGATAAGGTGCATACCCTCTTTTAGACTTCCAGTCCAAGGTATCGTGCCAACGGATTTCTTGTCAACATATAGCGACACGGCAGGTGTCGGACAAGTGACTGAGACAGAAGCCATAGCAGAGACAAGGCTGACGTTGATGGGAGTCATGTCGCTGTTGCTGATGGTGAACGAGCCACTCTTGGAGATATACCCTCCTGCCTCCACTTTATATGTATGGCTGCCATAAGGAAGCATGGCTGAATACTCACCGTCGGCTGAACTTGACTGTAGCACGCCGTCTATACTAACCTTTGCGTCTTTAGGCGAAACAGTAAGTGCATAAAAATTGCCTCCGGCATCAACTGGACCAACAACATTACCTGATGCTGTAATTGTTAGTTCATATGTTCTGTTGCTTTCTACCTTTTCCACTCCGTAATCAGCAAAGTTCACCATTACTGGGGCATAGTTAGCGTGCTTTACCTTTAGCATACGATTGCCTTGGGGCATATACACCCAGTACTCACCAGTCTTGTTCTCCACATTTCCCATGATGCTGCCCTCGAACTGTGCACCTTGAAGTCCGAGTCCAACTTTTATCAAGGCACAGTTTTTGTTATTCAAGTCCTTGCGTGGCTGAGTTTGGGCTGTAAGGTCGCTTGAAGCAAGCTTGAAAGTCTTGATTTTCAGTTCTTGAGCGAGGGTGGATGATATTGCTACAAAGAGCAAGAAGAGGGATAAAAGAATCTTTCGCATAGTTGTTGTTTATGTTGTTTTTTACTTTATTTTTATTCGGTGGCAGAAAATAAAATTCGTCATTTTTATTCGGTGGCAGCGAATAAAAACAAGATTGTTTATGTCTGTCAATACTTTTCGATAGGTTTTCGATAACTTCTCGTTCGATTCTCGATAGGTTCTCGTTCGTCCTTCGTTCATCCTTCGTTCTTCCTTCGTTGTTCCTTCGTTAGACAATCGAAGAACGAACGAAGAACTAACGAGGAAACAACGAAAATATTATGGGGAGACAAGGGAAGAACTTAAGATGGGGAAAAAGGGGAAAGCGAAGATTGAAGCGTGAATCATCGAGAATTTATCAGCGTAAATGGACAGAAATGGAATCGTGTAATGGACGAAAATTTATTCTTGGGGGATATTCGTGTAATGGACGAAAATTTATTTTGGGGAGAATTATTACTTTTGGCTTCCATGAGCGACGTTATGTGACAATGAAGGACATTATGATTTTGAGTTGTAGTAACTTTGCAAACGCCAAAAGGCAAGAAATAATTACTCGGAGAGGGCAAGACGGATACCGAGACCACTGCTACCATTACGTTCTGTAGAATAGCCTATACGACTGGAAGAACGACAATCAATGGCTTCTACATGCCAACAACCTCCACGGCACACACGGTGGGAACCAGTTGTGACTCCAGTAGGATTAGTCTGAGAAGAACTACTATAATCGCCGTGCCAGTCTTGGCACCATTCCTATACATTGCCAGTCATATCATAAATGCCCAATTCGTTAGCTTGTTTTAATCCCACTCTATGAGTCTTGCTTCCGCTATTGTCTTTATACCAACCCACATCTGAGATGTTATTGCTTCCGCTATACTGATAACCATTGGTCTTGTTTCCGCAACGGGCTGCATATTCCCATTCGGCTTCTGTAGGAAGACGGAATTTCTTACCAGTTATCTTGTTCAGATTGCTGATAAACTTCTGGCAACTGTCCCAGCTTATTGACTCTACTGGTAAGTTGTCACCCTTAAAGTGCGAGGGATTATTGCCCATTACAGCTTGCCATAATGCCTGAGTCACCTCATATTTGCCAAGATAATAATCGTTGGTCAAAGTTACTTGGTGAGTAGGAAACTCATTATCCCAAGGATTTTCCATCTCCGGTGTCGCTCCCATAGTAAATGTTCCTGCCTCAATACGAACCATCTCGATGCTAATGCCATCCTTTACGGGGATAGAAATTGTATTGTTAGAGGTTGTAGGAGGAATTGTGACGACAGTCATCTCATACGTTCTGTTGCTCTCCAATTTATTTACACCAAAGTCAGCAAAGTTTACCATTGCTGGTGCATAGTCATAATGTTTCACCTTGAGCATACTATTGCCTTGCGGTATATACACCCAGTATTCCCCAGTCTTATTCTCCACATTACCTATTATATTGCCCTCAAACTGCACTCCTTTAAGTCCGAGACCAACCTTTATTAAGGCACAGTTGCGGTTGTTAAGGTCCTTGCGAGGCTGAGTTTGGGCAGTAAGGTCGCTTGGGACAAGCTTGAAGGACTCGACTGTGAGCTTTTGCGCAAGGGCTGACGATATTGCTATAAAGAGCAAGACAAGGGAAAAAAGTATTTTACGCATAAGATTTATATATTTTTTTCATCCGGAAAACGGAGTGATGTAAATAGAAGTTCCTGTCAAATGTTTATACAAAAACATTTAAAACACCGTATATATTTTCCGAGCCTACGGCTTGCTTAAAACTCAGATAAAGCCTTAAAGAGAGCAAGCTCTCTACGGCTTTGTCTGAATTTTAAGCATTGGCACGATGTGCCACTCGGAAAATACATACGGCAATAAACAGAAAAAACATTAGCGCAATAATGCCCCTATGTTTTAAATATATATTGTTTGAGGAATCACCCCAATGTTTTTTCTGTTTATCGCCCGATTGTTGGCTTAGTGCTTCTGCACCAACCTTAAACAAATTGATTGAACCCGTAGGGTTTGACAACAATCGGGTGTTTTTATGTTTTTTGTTAAAGCCCATTCTGGTATTCCGTAAGAACCTTAATTTTCCGGCTTCACCGGAATTTTACTCGATGTCTTCCATAAGGGCTTTTCCCAAGGCGCGTCCCTCGCCTCTCCCTTAAGCCCTTATTGAAGACATCTCGTTTTGAGGCTTAGGACATTAATAATAAGAGTGGAAAACTCAAAAACAAGAAAGTCGTTACTCGGAGAGGATTAGGCGGAGCCCAAGGCCGATGTTACGGCCGCCAGGCGAGCTGCTGTAACGGCATGACGAGCGACAGTACCTGGCAGTGCGGATCCAGCTACCTCCACGGATCACGCGGTAAGACCCACTATTAGCACCTGTAGGATTTACCTGTGAGGAACTAATGTAAGTACCTTTCCAATCCTGACACCATTCCCATACGTTACCACTCATATCATATATGCCTAATTCATTAGCTTGCTTAGAACCTACAGTATGAGTTTTTCTGCCGCTATTAGATGTATACCAAGACACATCAGAAAGGTTACTGCTTCCGCTATACTGATACCCTCTGCTCTTGTTTCCGCCACGGGCAGCATATTCCCATTCGGCTTCAGTAGGGAGACGGAACTTTTTGCCAGTTATTCTATTCAGTTTGCTGATGAATTCCTGACAGTCGTCCCAACTAACATTCTCAACTGGCAAGTTGTCACCCTTAAAGTTTGAAGGATTGTTGCCCATCACAGCTTGCCATAAAGCCTGAGTAACCTCGTATTTGTCAATATAATAATCATTGGTCAAAGTTACTTGATGTGTTGGTTTTTCATCACTATATGGATCCTTCATCTCAGGAGTCGCTCCCATAGTAAACGTTCCTGCCTCTACACGAACCATATCGATACTTACACCATCCTTTACTGGAATAGAGATATTATCACCATTAGAAACTGGAGTTTGCACCACTGGTTGCTGAACCACTATTGGTTGAGAAACAGTACTTTGTTGTGTTGCCGTTGCTTCTTTTGTCAGCGTAATTTGTATATTGCTTGGTGCTGAAGCCTTTAGTTTTACAGTTCCTTCTTCCGATTCATAACCATTACAAAAGACAATATACGAATGTTGACCTACTGGCAAAGTTGTCTGTGCAACGCCATTTGATCCATTTACCATTTTATTGTCCACAAGTACAGTAGCAGAACTTGGAGTATATCTAATTGTAAGAGTTTGCGACTGCTGCACTTGTTGTTGATTATTACCCAAAAGAGTAAGCACATACGTGCGGTTACTCTCTAACCGTTCAACATCATAGTCAGCGAATGTCACCATCAGAGGCAAATAGTTTTTGGTGATTACTTTCATCTGCCGTGTGTTCTGTGGCATATATACCCACGTCTCGTTGTTGCGCTTTACCAAAGGCATTATGACATTGCCCTCAATATTGGTCAACTCACCTACAAACTGTACTTTCACAACTGCACAGTTGCGGTTATTAAGGTCCTTGCGAGGCTGAGTCTGGGCAGTTAAATCGCTTGGGACAAGCTTGAAAGATTCGACTGTGAGCTTTTGGGCAAGGGCTGATGATATTGCTATAAAGAGCAAGACAAGGGATAGAAGTATTTTACGCATAAGATTTTTGTTTGTTTTTCCGGCTTCGCCGGAGTTTTACTCGATGTTTTCCATAAGGGCTTTTCCCGAGACTCGTCCCTCGCCTCTCCTTTAAGCCCTTATGGAAGACATCTCGTGTTGAAGCTTAGGACATTTATAATAAGAGTGGATACTCAAAAACAAGAAGTCGTTACTCGGAGAGGATTAGGCGGAGCCCAAGGATGTAGTAACGGAAGCCAGGCGCGTAGCTGAAACGGAAAGACGAGCGACAGTACCCGGCAATGCCGTACCAGCTACCTCCACGGTACACGCGGTAATACCCACTATTAGCACCTATTGGATTGGTCTGAGAAGAACTACTGTAAGTACCTTTCCAATCCTGACACCACTCCAACACGTTACCACTCATATCATATATGCCTAATTCATTAGCTTGCTTAGAACCTACAGCATGAGTTTTGCTGCCGCTATTATCTTTATACCAAGCCACGTCTGAGATATTATTGCTGCCGCTATACTGATACCCTCTGCTCTTATTTCCACCACGGGCTGCATATTCCCATTCGGCTTCTGTGGAGAGACGGAACGTCTTGCCAGTTATTCTATTCAGCTTGCTGATGAATTCCTGACAGTCGTTCCAACTAACCTGTTCTACAGGCAAATTATCACCTTTAAATTTTGAAGGATTGTTGCCCATCACTGCTTTCCACAAAGCCTGAGTAACCTCGTATTTACCTATGTAATAATCATTGGTAAGAGTTACTTGATGGGCAGGTTTTTCATCATCCCATGGATCTTTCATCTCTGATGTCGCTCCCATTGTAAATGTTCCAGCCTCAACACGAACCATATCGATGCTTATGCCATCCTTTACTGGAATAGAGATATTATCACTGTTAGTAACTGGAGTTTGCGCCACAGGTTGCTGAGCTACTACTGGTTGAGAAACAGGACTTTGTTGTACTGCCGGCGCTTCTTTTGTCAGCGTTATTTGCAGATTACTCGGTGCTGAAGCTTTAAGCTTTACAGTTCCTTCTTCCGATTCATAACCATCACAAAAGACAATATACGAGTGTTGACCTACTGGCAATGTCGTTTGAGCCACACCATTCCTTCCCTTCACCATTTTGTTGTCCACAAGTACAGTGGCTGTCGTTGGGGAATATCTTATTGAAAGAGTTTGTGTCTGCTGCACTTGTTGTAGACTACCACCCAAAAGCGTAAGCACATACGTGCAGTTGCTCTCTAACCGTTCAACATCATAGTCAGCGAATGTCACCATCAGAGGCAAATAGTTTTTGGTGATTACTTTCATCTGCCGTGTGTTCTGCGGCATATATACCCACGTCTCGTTGTTGCGCTTTACCAAAGGCATAATGACATTGCCCTCAATGTTGGTCAACTCACCTACAAACTGTACTTTCACAACTGCACAGTTGCGGTTGTTCAAGTCCTTGCGAGGCTGAGTCTGGGCAGTCAAGTCGCTTGGGGCAAGCTTGAAGGACTCGACTGTGAGCTTTTGGGCAAGGGCTGATGATATTGCTGCAAAAAGCAGGATGAGAGATAAAAGAATATTTCGCATAATTATTGTTTATGTATACTAAAGTTTCGGATTTAGTTTCAAACGGGCTGAAAGCCCAATGAGCGCATAGCCCAGGGCAAGCGAAGCGACACCCTGGGTAATATCGTATTATCATTGGTACGCCCTGAAAGGGCAGAAGCATTAATCCTTAAATACATATTCCTTGTTGTATTCTACTCCATACGATTCTAAAAACTTTTGGTACTCATCTTGAAACGACATTTTTTTGTGATGTATGCCTTGATTCTTTACATATTCCAATGTCTTTTCGACGACGGACTGGCTGACGGAGAAAACACCATATCCATTCTGCCATGCGAATGTGCTATAATAAGGTTCTATTGTTTTCATCCATCTACTACTGTTTCGTTTTACCTCCTCCACCACATGTGATATAGCGACGTCCTTTGACAATAGGAATAAAATATGTATATGATCGCATATTCCACCTACCTGTATTACTTTGCAGCCTGTGGCATTTACCAATTGTCCTATGTAGGAATGAATGCGGTCGAGATCGCTTTCACGGATAGGAGAGCTCGTGGTTTTGATGTGAAATATCAAATGTATGTAGATTTTGCTCAATGACTGTGCCATATTTATTACGCTTTTGCCCTTGCAGGGCGTTAATGTGTATGTTGTTTGGTATTCGTAACCCAGGGTGTCGCTTCGCTTGCCCTGGGCTATGCGCTTGTTGGGCTTTCAGCCCGTGTATTATCAGCGGCACCTCAGCAATTCAAGCAAGCTTGATTGCATTCGGTTTATGCGATGATTCAGCCCTCCCCTGCCTAAATCAGAAACTCATATAGTAAGAGTGGATGACTCAAAACAAGAAGTCGTTACTCGGAGAGGACTAGGCGGAACCCAATGCTGTTGACACACTTGTCAGGCGTGCCGTAGAAACGGTACGATGAGCTACAGAACCCGGCAGAGTTGAACCAGCAACCACCACGGAACACGCGGATATACCCACTATTAGCACCTGTAGGATTTACCTGTGAAGAACTACTATAAGAACCTTTCAAATCCTGACACCATTCATATACGTTACCAGTCATATCATAAATGCCTAATTCATTTGCTTGCTTAGAACCAACAGCATGAGTTTTGCTGCCACTATTATTTATATACCAAGCCACATCTGAGATGTTATTGCTGCCACTATACCGATAACCTCGGCTCTTCTTTCCGCCACGGGCGGCATACTCCCATTCGGCTTCTGTAGGGAGACGGAACGTCTTGCCAGTTATACTGTTCAGCTTGCTTATGAATTCCTGACAATCGTCCCAACTAACTTCCTCTACAGGCAAGTTGTCACCCATGAAGTTCGAAGGATTATTACCCATCACGGCTTGCCATAAAGCCTGCGTCACCTCGTATTTGCCAATATAATAATCGTTGGTAAGAGTCACTTGATGTGCAGGTTTCTCTTTTTTATTAGGCTTCTCCATCTCCCGTGTCGCTCCCATTGTAAACGTTCCGGCCTCAACACGGACCATATCAATGCTTATGCCATTCTTTACGGGAATAGTTATTGTATTGCCAGACAACGATGAGCCTGTAGTAGAGGAAGCTGTAGTATTGGCAGTCAACACGCCAGCTAAAGTAGCAGTCTGACCCTCCAATATATTCACAGTCTTGCTGTCCGTGCCATATCCGTTCTTTTTTATCTCAACCTTATGATTGCCTACCATGATGCCATTGAACACACGTGGGCTTTGTCCAACCTTATTGCCGTCAATATAAACATCAGCCCCAAAAGGCTTATAGTTTACAGAAAGATTGCCTTGTATGGCTGCGAGTTCATTAAAAGCCACATCAAGCTTCTGTTGCTGAGACAGATTGATGGTGCGCTGCTGACTGCGGTAGCCCTCCTTTTTTACCTCGATAAGGTGCATACCCTCTTTTAGAGAGCCTGTCCAAGGTATCATGCCAACGGATTTCTTGTCGACATATAGCGACACTGCAGGCGTGGGGCAGGTGACAGAGACTGTAGCCATAGCAGAGACAAGGCAGACATTAATGGGGGTCATGTCGCTGCTGCTGATGGTGAACGTGCCACTCTTGGAGATATAACCTCCTGCCTCTACCTTATAAGTATGATTGCCATAAGGAAGCATGGCAGAATACTCACCGTCGGTGGATACCGTCTGCTGATTGCCGTCGATGGTGACAACAGCATTCTTGGGATTTACGGTAAGTGCATAGAAGTTGCCTCCTGCATCAACAGGCTCTGTGCTACCTGCAGGCTTTGACAAAGTAAGGATATATGTCATTCCACTCTCCACCTTGCCAACACCATAGTCGTAGAAATTGACCATAAGTGGCGTGTAGTTCTTATGCAAAACCTGAAGCATGGGAGCACCCTTAGGCATATACACCCAATACTCACCCAACTTCTGAATTGGGTCGCCCATAATGCTACCGTCAAACTTAACGCCGTCGAGAGCGATGCCCACCTTGACAAGAGCACAATTAAGATTATTGAGGTCCTTGCGAGGGTGCGATTGGGCAGTGATGTCGTTTGAGGCAAGCTTGAACGACTCCACTTTGAGCTTCTGGGCAAAGACAGTAGACATTACTATAAAGAGCATGAAAAAGGATAATAATATCTTCCGCATGATTATTGTTGTTCTTTTATAATGTTTTATTTATCTTATCACAGTGTCTATTTTCTGTCCGTCGCGGTAGAGACCGCCATTCAGAATGACACCATTCTCGCAAAAGCCAATGATATAATCGCCAGCTTGAGGGGTAATAGAACAACCACTAACAGCATGTGAGCTATGGAACTTCATTGTGCCCTTGCCATGAGGCTTGCCGTTAAGCAGACCACCAGTCCATGTGGCGTAACCAAGGTTTACTGTACCAGATGAAGCAGAGGTATGGGAAGGTTCTACAGGAGTTAGTTCGTCGTGATACTCCGGCTGCTTCTTCTCTTCAGCCTTGCCTTTCTTCTGTTTTTTCTCCTCCTTTTTAGAGGTTGTAGCTTCAGGTGCTTTAACAATCTCCATAGCCTTTGTCTTTACAGTGTCGGCAATAGCAGACGTGGAGTCCTTCTTTTGAGACGGCAGCGTGTCGTTAGTTGCTGGAGTTTGCTCAGTGGCATTGCCTTCGCCACCTTTATTGAATTTCTCCCAGGCAAACCATCCGCCAATAGCCACAACAACCACACATGCTATAGCAATGAGCTTTGTGCCTATAGGCTTAGGAGGATCAGGAATGATAGGGTCAGTTGAAATACGTCCGTCTCCTGCATTATTCGAGGCTGAGCCGTTGGCAACTGAAGGTTTGCCATGCTCCAGTATGTTCTGGAAGGTAGCAATGTCGTTCGGTCTGTTGGCAGCGTCCTTCTGCAATCCGCATATAATGGCATCCATAGTGTTCTGCGACACAGACTCAGGCAACGCCTTGTAGATTTTGTGAGTACTCAGTTCCTCAGCGTCGCACGGGTCTACACCGCTAAGCATATAAAGCAATGTGGCAGCAAGCGAATAGATGTCGAGCGAGGGAGAGAAGGTGTTGACGTTTTGTTTCAGTTCCAAAGGAGAATAGCCCTTGGAATAGCCACGGATGCCCTTATCCTTTTTAGGTTTGCCATTGACGAAATACATAGCCTGACCAAAGTCAATCAATACTGGTTTTATGGTGTTGCCATGCCCTACCATCATGATATTGTCGGGCTTGATGTCGAGATGCAGGATGTTGCGGTTGTGCAGATAAGCAAGAGCACTCGTAAGCGGCAAGATGATGCCTTTGGCCTGAGACTCCTGCAATGCCCCACCATTCTCAGCCACATACTGATAGAGCGACACATTGCCAAGATAGCTCATGACATAATACACAGTGTTGTTCTGCTCGAACACCTCGTTCACTGGCACTATATTGTCGTGCTTAAGCGAGTGCAGAATCTCAGCCTCAGTCTTGAAGTCGGCTTTGGCACTTTTAAACGCCTGCTGGTTTTCAGCAGCCACCACAACATTGCCATTGTCGTCCCTTGAGCAGATCTTGCCCATAAAGAACTCCTTGATGGTGAATGTGGCAGTCTGCGGAATGTTGCCCACCATTATTTGGGCAGTGGCACGATAGGTGATGCCAAAGCCACCACTATGCAGTGGTTCTGCTATAGTATAAACAGCCGCCCCTTTCAATGTGGAGCCAACAGTTAGAGTGTTCTGTGTCATAATGTTTTATATAGAAAGACAAAAACGTGTTTTACCAAGCACAAACTCCTGGCTTGGCTGGATATAAATAGATGTGCCCTCGGCAATAGGCTTGCCCAAGAGACAAACGGGATTCTTGGCACGGTTGACCGTGAGCAGATACTTATAGGAGTTGCCCACAGCCTCAACCATTATAGTGACAGAGCGATGGCTGATGGTACGGTCGCCCTCAATCATGATGTCCGAAGGCGACTGCGGGTCGTACATGCCTATGGTGTTGTCACCCTGATGCAGCTCATGAAACTTATCCTTGTTGTAGAAATGCTTCTTTTTCTGCAACAGTCGGGCGATGGCACCCGAAGGAGTGCCACCAGTGTTCACAATAGGGTCGGTGACTGGGTGCGACTCCTTTTGCTCCACCTTCACACCAAAGACATGTCCGCACTGTTGATGCGGACATGTAAGCTTTACCAAGCCCTCTCGTTCGGGCTTATAGAATTTCACAATCTGTCCGCATTTCGGACATTTGGTTGCCATTACTATTCTTTTACTTTCTTCTGCCATGTTGATATTCCTTACCAGCTCATTAGAACATTATCGTACAGTGCCTTGGAAGTGACCAGTTGCGGATGCTGCTTGTTGTTGTGCAACTGCACATCCTTGTGAACATACTTAAACAGCTCCATCACAGTGACCTTCTTGTCGTCGTTGCTGTCTGCCTTGCCACGCAATCCCTTGATGACACCATTGGTGAGGAATCCCGAACCAACAAGTGGACTTTCGGCAGAGACTTCATCAGAGCGTGAGGACATAAAGACAATATATCGTGGATTGTTCTTAACGATGGTCTTCCAAGTAATGCGGCTCATGTCCTTGGTGTTCATCTCTTTTGTGTTCATATTGCTGGCAGCTGTTCCTGAGAAGCAAGCGTCAATATAGCAAACGATGTCCTTAGCCTGGCATTTGTCCAACTCGCTGAACAGTTCATTATAAGAAAGCATCTTCGTGCCACCCGACACATAAGTGCATATATAATTCTCCATGCCATGTCCGCTATACGAGAACACAATATGGTCGTTGGCATTGGCAACAGCCTTCACCTTACGGATGGCAGCAATGACATTGGCACGTGTGGCATTCTTGGATGTAAGCAAAACCACTGTGGCGTCTTTGGTCTTATAGAGCGAGGCAAGACGCTTGGCATCTTTGGTAGACTGGGTAAGGTCGTTTTGGTCGCCCTCATAGTTCGACACGCCTGTAACGATGGCATAGGTTTTCTGAGCCTCTGCCGACATACAGAGCAGAAGCATGGCAATGATAGTAGAGAACAGTCGCTTCATATTTTTTCTATTTGTTTTTTAATGTTATGCATGGGCTTTGCACCTGCTGCACATCTGATTTTTAAATTCTATTTCGGAGAGAGGTTTAGAGCAACAAGGGCATATAAGCTTGTTGGAGTATTTGGCGTTGAAATTCTTCAAGTTGGAGTCCTTGCCAATATAGATGTTGATAATAGCCTGCAGAAGAGCCGTGAACACAGCTGTTACTGCCACACCATACACCTTCTGGTTGAAAGGAAGAAGCAATGTAAGCAAAAGACCTATGACTGCAGAGATGACACCCGGCAAGAACCTCATCATGTTCTTCTTCTGTATCTTGGCATCTATCTCAGCCTTCTCCTTCAAAGCCTTGTCGTGAATGCGAAGAACATATTGAAACTCTGCCTTGTAGTTTTGTGGATCATCCTCAACAACATGGTGGGCAAAGAATGTGAAACCCATACTTGTCTGGTCGGCAAGGACGACACGAGTAAACTCAGTGATGTTCACCTTCTTGATTTGAACAAGTTCGTCGTTGTCGTCGATGATGTATGTGCCGTTGGTGGAATTAAGGTCCTCAAGAGTCCACTGTCCACTGTCCGACACAGTTATCTTGGCATGTTGTCGGCTCACTCTCGAATTGTTGATAGGAAACTTCTGCGTTCCCTCCTTGCCTATGATAATTTCCTTCATATAGTCTTTTTAGTGTTTAAGTTGCTTAGGCCCACCATATCCTTATACTTCTTGAGCAATGGTTTGGGCAGTTTGAGCGTTATTGAATTTTTAAGACAGTCGGACAACACAAGATGCTGTTTCAGTACATTGATGTCGTAGAGGAACATTTGGTTGATGATGACGCTCCTTCCAAGACGCACAAACGGACTCGTTGTTCCCGTGGGATAAGACTGCGAAAGCATCGACTCTATCTTGGATATACCCAAAGACAGCACTGTTGACAGTCCACCTATATAACAGATTTTGGTATAGTTGCCATCCGCCATTATATACGCGATATTGTCGACAAACAGCAATATCATCTCATCGCGATTGTTGATGCAGATTTTCTTCATAGCTTTTTTGTTATTATTCAAAAGGGCATATTCTACCGACACCCCTGTATCTGAGCCTTTGGCTTCGGGGAGGGCACTGGAGGTAAGTCCAATGGCAGGAGGAAATGACCGCCTCGTCGGTTTTTTGCATTAGACAATGCACTCATGAATAGACCTTGTGGGTATGTCTATTTAGTTTAGGAAGTAAAGACATTGTTATAGTACCGATTAAAAGTACAAAATGTGTTAATGTCCAACACAAAATTAAATCTTTTTTAGGAATTAGACAAGTTATAAACTATAATAATAC
>ERZ1026878.283-NODE-283-length-41495-cov-13.142302_pt1 | contig 41495 bp, 41 predicted proteins | sample MGYA00380169_ERZ1026878 | MGnify/ENA primary metagenome ERZ1026878 (study PRJEB33269, sample SAMEA4719805) | human gut metagenome | biome: human-associated habitat; feature: organic feature; material: feces | place: Cameroon | collected 2013-10 ...
CGTCTCGAAAAAAATGCATTGAAAGCTATGCGGGGCTATCTTACCGCATAGACCTCCATTTTTATATCCGGGTGACATCCCCCTTACGTGCAGCATTTAACAGTAACCCCAGCTTTTCGTTCTGTGTCAGTTTTGCCGTTTCCGCTTTCTCCCTCATTTTTCATGTTATCTTCTGATTGTTCTGAGTGCACTTTTATTGTCTGCGGAATCTCCGCAGCATTCCATACAGTATCTGAAACAGCAGATATCCGATCACTGCCCCCAGCACATTGGTCAGGATATCGTCCACCTGAAAATATCCCCTGCCGGTGATCAGCTGGATCGTCTCCACACCGAAGCTGGTCATGAATGCTGCAAAGGCATTCCTAAAAAACCCCCGAAGCCATGGGAATGCCCAGGGACAGATAAATCCATAGGGAATAAACAGCAATACGTTTTCCACGACATACGCATGGTTCCTCGCATTCGTCCCCCAGGTAGAGAACAGTTCCAGGTCCATGCCGATCCGGCTGCCATCCTCTCTGGAGAAAAAAGTGATCACCAGAATGATCATCAGATACAGAGAAAATGCCATGAGTCCCGCCATGGGAAAAGCATCCTTCCCCTTACGCTCCCGTCTGGCATTCAGTCCGTTCAGGAGCAGTCCCACAACAGCCCCCGCCATGATCCCGTAGGGAAGATAGGCCAGGGTCTCCTTCAGATCCTTTATGATATATTTTAACATCATCTTATTATTTCCTTACATTTGATAGGTATCCCAATGGGAAGGTGCTTCCTCCCATATCTTCTTATCCTCGAATAAGCGGTCATTCATCCAGCCGACGGCATCCACCACGCCATCCTCGTCAAAAGAAAAATATGCTCTTTTCTTTTTTTCCTCCGGGGTCTTAAAATAATTAAAAGGCTCCGGCCATACCGTCACCATAAGCTTTTTACCGCCCTCGGAGTCCTCCGGATCCTGTGTCTGTTCCAGGCGGTAACGCATCCCCTGGTGGCATCCGGTGAATTCCGTCTTTTTTAAATATTCCATCGATAATATATCATCACGCTGTATCATGTATCTTCATCCTTAAAATCTGTCATTCACAATCCGGAGAATGGGTCCTCTCCGTAATCTTTATAGTATCATGTATCCGTCCCGAATGCAAAGTCAAATATGCAGGCTGATCTCCTTTTTCAGCTGCCTCATGATCTTTTTTTCCAGTCTCGAAATATAGGACTGGGAGATTCCAAGAAAGCTTGCCACTTCCTTCTGTGTCATCTCCTGTCCGTCCGGGGTTCCCAATCCGAACCGCAGCCGTACAATGGTCTTCTCCCGGTTTGACAGCTTGCTTACGGCATTCATTAAAAGTTTGCGCTCCACTTCGTTCTCTATCCCTCTGTAGATCACATCCTCATCCGTTCCCAGGATATCCGACAGGAGCAGTTCATTGCCGTCCCAGTCCACATTTAAGGGTTCATCGATGGACACTTCCATCTTCGTCTTATTATTCCGCCGCAGGTACATCAATATCTCATTTTCAATGCACCGTGAGGCATAGGTCGCCAGTTTGATATTTTTCTCCGGATTAAAGGTATTGATGGATTTGATCAGTCCGATGGTGCCGATGGAGATCAGATCCTCCACGCCCACTCCCGTATTATCGAATTTTTTGGCTATGTAGACCACAAGACGCAGGTTATGCTCGATGAGGATTGCCTTCGCCTCATCCTCATACTCCGTTCCCAGATCGCCGATGACCTGATTCTCCTGATCACTTTGGAGGGGAGGCGGTAATACTTCCGCTCCGCCGATATAGTGAAGATCACCTTTCCGATGTATGGGAAAAGGCTCCCTGCGTGTTATTTTCAATTTCATTTTTCCGGGTATTGCTATCTTTAAGATCATAATTGCTCCTTCCTGTCTCCCGGCTGCAGCAATGCAGGATGCAGCAGCATAGGAATTTCTTTTCCGGCAATTTCCTCTTCACTCACTGCCAGATATACATTTCTGCACACTTTTTCCACGCCCCGGTACCGGATCGTTATCTGCGGTACCGGATAACCGCTAAGGATGCCGCTGTTCTTCCCCACGCTGTGATAGGGGATGGCACGAAATCCCGAAGGTTCCTCTCTCCACAGGCTCTTAAATACCCTCACATCCAGCACCGACACCGGTGCTCCGCTGATAGGCTCTCTTAACGTATTGCCGGAATCGATCAGGGCGGGGACCCAGCATTCACCGTCCGTTCCCCGTAGGAACACCTGACAATACGCCGCGTACTCTTCTTCCTTTTTTCTGTGTCTCAGAAAAATGATACAAAAAAGGGCTCCCACTCCAAGCACCATGCAGGTGCCCGGGAGAAATTTTCTGCCTGCGGGAAAGCTTCGAAACACCGCCGCCAGCGCCCCTCCCATTAAAAAAGTATAAACGCACTGTTTTCTGAAATACAGCCAGAATCCCCTCATATTCCGTATGGGAAAAGCCACCCACAGCATGAGTCCCGTCCCCGGCAGAAGACACAGGAAAAGCTTTAGAAGCGCCGTTCCCTTCCATAAAAAAGGGAGCAGATAACATACCGCTCCGATCGCCGCCCCGGCTGTCAGCCGGTACCACGTGGCAGTGTGGCAGGTACTGTGATCCACCAGGATCAGAAGTAACAGGTTCATGCCGAAGTTCAGGAGGAACAGGCTGTCAAAATACAGTTCATAATGCATCACACCCCTCCTTCAGAATCATTATAAGGGGTGTGGTCAGCAGATTTTGTCAAATTTTCACCCGCCGGAACCTTTTTCATTCAGTTATTTTCGACAGCAGTATCTTCTGTCTTTTCCAATCCCAGATAAGGTAAAATATTTTCATACAACTGCCTTATAATAGGGGCTGCCACCTGTCCTCCGTAATAGACGCCCTGTGGATTATTGATGATGGCTATGGCGATGACCTCGGGATCATCCGCCGGAGCGAAACCGATAAAAGAAGAAATATAACGTCCGCTCCCACGGGGCAGGGTCTGGCTGGTCGCGGTCTTTCCTCCTACCCGGAACCCCTGCACCTGCCCGTTCCTGCCGGATCCTTCCGCTACTACCATCTCCAGGATATAGCGCATGGTGGCAGAGGTCTCCTCCGACAGGATTCCGCTGCGTACCGGATAGGAAAACACCTCTTCCACCTCTCCGTCCCGGTTCAGCGCTTCGATCCCGAAATGTGGCGTAATTCGATTGCCGCCGTTGATAATGGAGGATGCCGTAGTCAGAAGCTGGATCGCCGTGATCTGAAAGGACTGCCCGAAAGCCACCGTCGCCAGTTCCACATTTCCCATGTCTTCCTTTTTATGCATGATCGTTGCCGCCTCCCCCGGCAGATCCACCCCGGTGCGCTGTTTTAAACCAAACTGCTCAAAATACCGGTAATACTCATCCACACCGAGGCGGAGCCCCACAGTAATGAGTGCCGGATTACAGCTGTTTTCCATACACTGCACAAAGGTCTGACTTCCATGTCCCACCGTCTTATGGCATCTGATCTTACGGTCATCCACAATGATAAATCCCGGGCAGGAGAAGTTGCTGTCCGGGGTCACGACACCGGACTCCAATCCTGCAGCCGCCGTAATGATCTTAAAAGTGGATCCCGGTTCATAGGTATCATTAATGCAGCCGTTTCTCCACATGGCATTTAATTTTTCCTGCTTCTGCTCGGCTGTAAGCTGCCCGGGGTCCACCGTAAGGAGACTGCCGTCTTCTGCCGTAACGGTCTCCATAGGCAGTGTATAGGGGTCATTGAGATCAAACTCCGGGTAATTGACCATCGAAAGGATCTCCCCGTTCTTCGGATTCATGACAATGATATAGACGCTGTCCGCCTCCTTGGCAGCACAGGCCTGTTCCGCCAGCTGCATGGCATACTCCTGGATATTTCTGTCAATGCTGATGCGAAGGTCTCTCCCCGGCACCGGCTCCACCCGGCGTTCTCCCGCCGTATCTACCTCGATTCCCTTGGCATCTGTTACGGTCAATATCATACCGGGCTCTCCCTTAAGTACTTCCTCGTAGACCACTTCCAGTCCGATGATCCCCTGATTATCGCCTCCGGTAAATCCCAACACCTTACTTGCCAGTTCTCCGTAAGGGTAATATCTCTTATAGTCTTCGTCCACTTTTACCCCTGCCAGATCATATTCCCGGATTCTGTCACCGACAGTCTTATCCACGTTGCTTTTCACCCGCTCTATGGAGGAATATTTTTCCACCCGTTTCCTGGCCAGTTCCTCAGAGATACCCAGTTCCTTTACCAGCATGGCGATCACCTGCTCAGGTTCCTTGATCTGGTTATGGATCACGGATACGGTACAGACCGTTTTGTTATCCGCCAGCACGACGCCGTTACGATCCAGGATCCTCCCTCTTGCCGCTTTGATGCTTCTCTCCCTCTCGTGCAGTCTGGTAGCTACATCCCCATAATAATCCGCCCGCCATACCATCAGGTACAAAAGTCGTCCAAGCAGGCCGCAGAACACTGCCGTACATAGGAAAAATATGGTCATGATCTTTTTGCGGTGAAAAAATCGGTTCTGATGATCTGCCATAAAAAAACCTCACCCACGGAGCTTTTTACATTTTATGGCTCCAAAGGTGAGGCTATTCATTCCATGAACGTCTATTTATTCATTTTGCTGATTCAGCAGATTATTGTTCACCGGGCTGTCACCCAGGGTATCCTCTCCGCCGACATCCGCTCCCGTAACGGGATCGATCAGGCCGCCGTCGATCGGACTTACCAGATATCCGGTAGCAGGATCCACAGGGTAATTTCTCCAGTCCTCAGAAGTTGTGGGAGACTCTTCTCCCTCTCCGGTTCCGGTGCTCTCTCCGCCCGTCTGATCCGCAGGATCGGAAGCGGTATCTGCTCCGTCACCGTTATTCTGGGTATCCCCGTCTTCCGGTTTCTGTGTATACTGATTCGTAATCTCGATCTGTTTCTCTGCCAGTTCCTGAATCTCCTTCTCAGACAGCTCCTCCGTCATGAAGATATTCAGATAAGGCAGTACTTCCGTCAGAACATTTCTAACGATTCCCGTTGCGAACTTTGCATCATCCTGAGGGGATGCATTGGCACGGTCCACAACCACGTAAATGGCGATCTGAGGATCATCCGCCGGTGCATATCCCATAAAGGATACAACATATTCACCGTTTTTACGAGGAATGGTCTCTGCGGTACCGGTCTTGCCGCCGATGGCATATCCGGCAGGTCTTGCGGTTCTACCGGTTCTGCGGTCACCACCCTCTTCCATAACGGTAGCTCTGCAATACTGTCTGATCTTCGCCGAAGTGCTCTCTGAGATGGTCTGTCGCAACACTCTCGGTTCAATGTTTTGTACCGTGGCTCCACTGGAATTGGTGATCTTATCCACCATATGAGGCTCATAATAGTAACCGCCGTTGATCAGGGAACAGAATCCCGTGATCATCTGGATCATTGTTACATTAAAGTTCTGTCCGAAACTGTTGGTAGCCAGATCGGCGCTTCCCATCTGGTCTACCGGGAACAACAGGCTTGCGGTTCTCGCTTCTCCTGCCAGATCCACGTTGGTCTTTAATCCAAAGTTAAAGGTCTGCTGGAATTTGGCAAATTCCTCCTTGCCCATGGTGGCAGCGATCTTCATTAACGCTACGTTGCAAGACCAGGCAATGGAATCCTGTACTGATACATCGCCTTCACCGCCGGAACGGTAGCTGTGACATTTGATCGTATGTCCGCCGACTTCCAGATAGCCGTTACACTGATAGTGCTCGTTGCCGGTGATGGCACCGCTCTCCAGTGCTGCTGCCACGGTAAAAGGCTTCGCCGTGGATCCCGGCTCGTAGGTGGTGGAGATACAATAGTTCTTCCACAGGTAGTTCAGATTATCCAACAGCTCTTCATCCGTCAGGGCATCGATATCTTCCTGGGTAAAATAGGTATCTGTCTTCGTCAGTACCTGATAACCGTTGGCATTGGTCACCATCTCGATCTTACGGGATCCCAAAAGGGCATCCGTATTCCTGGTATCGTTCAGGTCATAGGTAGGATAGCTTGCCATGGCCAAAATATTGCCGGTATTGACTTCCATGATGATGCAGCCCACATTTTCCGCGCCGTTGCCGGGATGTGCCGCATCCTTATGCTCCTCGTTAAACTGCTTTAAGTACTTCTCCACAATGCCCTGAATATTAGCATCAATGGTACTGTGTATCGTGTTGCCATCCACTGCCGGCTTGATCGTACGTTCCAGGTTGGCATCATCATTCAGATAACCGTACTCTCTTCCGGTGGTTCCGTTCAGGACATCATTGTAATACTCCTCGAGTCCGTACTGTCCTTCATTGTCCGCTCTGGCAAATCCGACCACATCTGCCGCCAGAGAACCGTTTGGATAGACTCTCTTATATTCCTCTTCGAACCAGACACCACGGATCTTACTATTCTCCAGTGCTGCCGCCTGGAATCCGCTGATCTGGTCATAAGTCATCCTCCGAAGAGGCACATACCACGAAGATTCGGGATGAGACGTTACATACTGCCGCACTGCCGTCATGTCCAGATCCGGGAAATTCGCAGCCAGCGCTTCCATGGTGGGTTCCAGATAATCCTCCCGGTCCAGCATTACCCTGGAATCTATGACCAGGTTATACACCTTTTCACTGACGGCAAGCTTCGTTCCCTTGGCATCCACGATGTCACCACGTCTAAACGGCAGGGTGATGGAATCGTATTTTTGCTGGGAGAGCACCTGCTTCTCATAGTCAGCTCCGTCCGCTCTCACGATCCATGACAGACGAAACGACAGCAGAATAAATGCCAGTATGATCAATACATACAGGCATAACAGTTTCTTCTGCATTTTGATACTGAATTTCTTGGGGTTCTTCTCCTTCACACGTTCTGCCTCCCGTGCTTAGTTCTGACTGCCGTCAGCCTGACGCATATAATCGTTGCTGATGCCGGCATAAGAAATTACCTGCCCTTCTGTTGCGTAGGTCATTCCCAGTTCACCGATGGCAATTTTCTTGATCTCTTCCAGATTCACACTGCTGGTGATACGGCTGTATTCTTCATCATTGGACAATTTCAGAGCGTTCAGTTCACTCTCCATTCTGGATACTTCCGTGATCTTTGTGGTCAGCTGTGACTGCATCTGAATATAGTTCACCAGGAAAAATGCACATGCCACCAGTGCCACCATCAGAAAAGTCACATAGCCGATGCTCATGTGTCTTGCTTTTTCTCTGTTTTTTCTTGTCTCATGAGACAGCTGTCTCCGGGGCTCTTCCATTTGTCTCCGGACCTGTAAGTCTCTTGCTGTATTATCATATATGTATGGGGTATTACTTCTTCTCTGTGTCATACTTTATTCCCACTTTCACTGATTAAAGATTTAAAATTCTTATTTCTTTTCAAACACACGTAGCTTTGCGCTCTTGGACCTGCTGTTTGCTTCCAGTTCTTCCGCACCGGGAAGGATCGGTTTTCTGGTGATCACCTTTCCCTTGGAGACCTTACCGCATACACACACCGGGAATTCCGGAGGACAGGTACAGGGATTTTCATTCCTGCGGAACGCATTTTTCACGATCCGGTCTTCCAGGGAATGGAAGGTGATGATACAGAACCTTCCGCCAGGATGCAATAGATCGATCAATTCGTCCAACGCCTTTTTCAGTACTTCCAGTTCCTGATTGCACTCAATGCGGATCGCCTGGAATGTCTGCTTGGAGGGATGTCCGTTCTGTCGCATCTTCGCCGGAACTGCGGCCTTGATGATCTCATTTAATTCAAAGGTAGTCTCAATGGGCTTGTCCGCCCTGTTTTTTACAATATGTTTTGCAATGTTTTTCGCAAACGGATCTTCGCCGTAGTCCCGGATAATATGATACAGCTCCATCTCGGAATAATTGTTCACGATGTCTCTCGCTGTCAGGGTCTGCCTGCGATCCATCCGCATGTCAAGCGGTGCATCAAACCGGTAAGAAAACCCTCTGTCCTCGGTATCTAACTGGTAGGAAGAGACTCCCAGATCCAGCACGATGCCGTCCACACCGGTGACTCCGTATTCTCTGAGTGCCTCCACCGCATTCACGTAATTGTTCCGGATCACGGTCACTTTATCTCCAAAGCATCGTAATCTCTCCGATGCCGCCGCGATCGCCGCGTCATCCTGATCGATCCCGTAGAAATGTCCGTTCTGTAAGCGGCTGCACACCTCATAGGCATGTCCGCCGCCTCCTAAGGTTCCGTCCACATAGATGCCGTCCGGTCTGATATTCAGTTGTTCGATGGTCTCATGCAACATCACAGAATAATGATTAAATTCCACGACGGTCATCCTCTCCTGCTTCTTTAAATCTGCTTCTTTTAAATGGTCAGTCCCAGTCCTTCCATAGCGCCGGTGATCTCATCCATATCCGCATCCAAGTTCATGGTCTCCCACTTATCCTTGCTCCAGATCTCCACGCGGCTGCCGACTCCGACTAACACCACATCTTTTTCCAGTCCGGCGAATTCTCGCAAGTGTGCCGGCAACAGGATTCTTCCCTGCTTGTCCACTTCCACCGTAGCCGCACCGGCTAAGAAGAAACGGGCAAATTGTCTTGCTTCCTTATTGATCAGAGGTAATGAGGTCAGCTTCTGTTCAAAAGCATTCCAGTCATCGCCCGCATACACAAATAAGCAGCCATCCATTCCCTTGGAAATCACAAATTCCTCGCCTAAAGTCTCTCGGAATTTCGCCGGAATGATCAACCTGCCTTTCGTATCTAACGTATGGTTGTACTCGCTCATAAACATCGCACTCACCACCATTCATCCAAAAGGGGACTGCCACGAAAAAGGAGGTCATTTTTTCATAAATCTACCACTTTGTGGCACTCGCCTCCACTTTCTCCCACTTTTATTATGATTTTATACTAAATTAAGGGATTTTACAAGAGAAATCAAGTGGCTTTTTTCGACGGCAGAATCAAAAAAAGCGTCCTGTCCTATGACAAGAGCGCTCTTTTCCACTATATGTGGTAAAAAAATAAGAGCAAACACAATATCTATGTATTTGCTCTTATTTCGATATTCTTAATAAATTTTTAAAAAATTTTAATTTTTTTCCACTTTCGGCTGTTTTTTCAGGTGCATACGTACCACAATGTCCGTCACCACCGCGAAGATCACCATACACAGGGATAATACCTGGGATACGGCGAGGCTTGTTCCGGGGATAAACAGGGTATCTGTCCGGATACCTTCGATCCAGAATCTGCCGAGGCCATAGCCTCCGAAATACAAAAGGCAGATCTCTCCCTCGAACTTTTTGTGCTTGCGGTATACCAGCATAATGATCAGAATCATCAGATTCCACAGACTCTCATAGAGGAATGTAGGGTGTACCTGAATATAATTCGTTCCCTCAATAATATGTGCCGCTACATTCTCGGAAATATCCCGGCTGCGCACCGCTTCGACAGGGAGCCGCATAGCCAGGAAATTATCGGTATATTCTCCGAACACTTCACGGTTCATGAAATTGCCCCAGCGTCCGATAACCTGTCCTAAGATCAGTCCCGGTACACACAGATCTCCCAGCCGGAAAGGGCTGATCTTCTTGATCTTGCAGTAAATAAACAGAGTCAGGAAAGCTCCGATCACACCACCGTAGATCGCCATACCACCGTTACGGGTATTGAAGATACTCAACAGATTGTCCTTGTAATAATCCCAGGCAAATACCACGTAATAAATTCTGGCACCGATCACTGAAAAGATCACGGCATAAATAGCGAAATCCCAAATAGTATCCGGATTCTCTCCGCTCACCTTCGCTTCATGCACCGCCATCAGGATACCCGCCAGTACACCGATGCCGATGATCAAACCGTAAAAAGCGATCTCGAAACCGAATACGGTAAAGCTTCTGGGAACATTTTCCAGGTAAATGCCTAAATGGGGAAATGAAATATCTCCTGCATTCATCATAATTATTATATCCTTTCTTGCTCATGTCTCCATACTAACCGGCTTCTCCGCGCTTTGCGCTCTCAAATCCGGAATGGACATTCGCTAATAGACAGATTACTCTGCCTGCAAGCAGTCTCGTAATCTGTCTATTGCGGATCTTAGTATTACACGTTGAATCGAAACAGGATCACATCGCCGTCCTGTACGACATAGTCCTTGCCTTCCATGCCGACCAGTCCCTTTTCACGGGCAGCTGCCAGAGAGCCCTGCTCTAAGAGATCCTTGTAATTTACAACTTCCGCCTTGATGAAGCCTCTCTCGAAATCGGAGTGGATCTTGCCGGCTGCCTGAGGCGCCTTGGTACCGATCTTGATGGTCCATGCTCTGGTCTCATCCTCTCCTGCGGTTAAGAAGCTCATCAGACCTAAGATATGATAGCTTGCCTTGATCAGCTTCTCCAGGCCGGATTCCGTTAATCCCAGATCATCCAGGAACATTGCCTTCTCGTCATCATCCAGTTCGGAGATCTCTTCCTCGATCTGTGCGCAGATGACGAATACTTCGCTGTTCTCACTTGCAGCGAACTCTCGCACCTTCGCTACCATCTCATTGGATGCGCCGTCGTCTGCCAGATCATCCTCGGATACATTTGCCGCATAGATCACGGGCTTGTAGGTCAGCAGATTGTATTCCTTTATCAGAGCCAGTTCATCCTCATCGGTGACTTCCAGGCTCTTCGCCATCTTACCGCTTTCCAGATGCTCCTTGATACGCTCTAAGAGTGCCAGCTCCTTGGCATAGGTCTTGTCCATTCTGGCAGCCTTGACTACCTTGGACAGTCTTCTCTCAAGTACTTCCAGATCTGCGAAGATCAGCTCTAAATTAATGGTCTCGATATCCCGTAAAGGATTTACACTGCCGTCTACATGAATGACATTCGTATCCTCGAAGCATCTTACCACATGGACGATGGCATCCACCTCACGGATGTTGCTTAAGAACTGGTTGCCCAGTCCTTCACCCTTAGAAGCACCCTTTACCAGACCTGCGATATCTACGAATTCGATCACAGCAGGGGTCACTTTCTTGGAATGATACATCTCTCCCAGTGCCTTTAATCTGTCATCCGGAACTGTTACCACACCCACATTGGGGTCGATGGTACAGAAAGGATAGTTAGCGGATTCCGCTCCCGCCTTGGTCAAGGAATTGAAAAGTGTACTCTTTCCTACGTTGGGAAGACCTACAATACCCAGCTTCATGATTTATTTACCGTTCAGACCCACCAAAAGGGTCTGCCTTTCTTGTATTTTCTATTCTGTATTTCGCTCATAAGTCCATCCGCCTCCGTGCAGAGGCAAACGAATCTAAGATAGTATTATAGCATACCTCACACTCTTTGCAAAGTCCCTACTGTTCAAAGTAAGTATTGATTCCGGCAAGAAGCCCTGTGGCTAATTGTTCCAATATCACATCGCTGTGATCCGAATATGCGTTTCCCAGTTCCATATCCACAGAAGGGATCGTGCTGTAGGATGTCTGGGTCAGGTCAATACCCATATGTCCTTTCCCATAAATTGTGGCTCCCTGCTCCCGCAGTCCCTCCACCAGATCCGTTCCCAGGATATCGTGCTGCTGCCAGTGCGACGCTACCGGCTCCATGGTTTTCAGTGCTTCCGGCACCGAGATGTAGAAGCATCCCTTGTCGTAATTTTTGCCGTCTCCGCTGTCCCAGTGCAGTGCAATATGGCAGTCCGCGACATTGTTGCAGATCACAGTCCGTGCCACATTGTCTAACTGCACATCCTCACTGTCCCTGAGCATCAGCACATCATAACCGGAGGTAAGCAGCTTATCCCGCAGGATCTGTGCCATACGTAATGTCACCTCCCGCTCCGGTGTGCCGTCCTGAAATGTCATGCCCCCGGAGACTGCCGCAGCCTCCGTAGCTCCTGCCGCTGTGCTGCCACCGGTGACCTTCGCCGAGCCATCCGGATGGCACAGCGTCTTCACCTTCGCACCGCCCGCCGTCCCGTGTCCGGCATTGACACCGATGATGATGCCTTTGCGTCCGGATTCCTCCGGTGCCGGGTACAGCACCGCTGCTCCGGAATTGATCTTAGAATGATCCGCATATTCCCATGTGGAATCCAGGGTGATCTGCTGCAAGTTGGTGTATTCCACCGGTTGCATCTGTGGTGTGACATTTGCCGTTCCCTGTGGTGCCACACTCTCCGCAACCATAGCTTCTATAATTTCCGCATTCTCTATGGTCTCTGTGCTCTCCACGGTTTCTGTGCTCTTCACGGTTTCTGCGTTCTCCATGGCTTCTGTGCTCTTCACGCTTTCCGTACTCCCGGTATTTTCCTGTGTTCCACAGGCAGTCAGGGTAAGCGCCAGCACCATAATGGTTACTCTCACCGCCACCCTGTATTGTTTTCTGTGAAGCATTTGTCTTTTACTCCTCCGATATGAAAAGAACCACAGCTGTGAACTTACAGCTATGGTTCTTCTGTTCTCTCTTCCTTATTCCGCTTATTTCAGAACACATCCTCTGATCAGCCGCGCAGTTTGAAATGCTCTAACAGCTCGTTCAGAGTAGTAGCAGATGCGGAAAGCTCCTCGCTGGTAGCGGAAGTCTCTTCGGCTGCTGCAGAGTTGGACTGGATAACATCATTGATGTCTTCCACACCCTTTTTGATATTTTTGACGGAAACCGCCTGTTTGTCAGACGCAGTACGGATATTGGCAACCTCCTGGATGATCTGATCCAGCTCAGCCATAACCTCCTGCATAGCATCATTGGTCTCCTTGGTGACCTTATTACCCACCTCTACCTCATTCATGGACTCCTCGATCAGCTTCTTGGACTCTACTGCAGAATTAGCACTCTCTTCTGCCAGCTGTCTGATCTGATCTGCCACGACTGCGAAGCCTCTTCCTGCCTCTCCGGCACGGGCTGCCTCGATGGAAGCATTTAAGGACAGCAGATTGGTCTGGGATGCGATATTCTCAATATCCGCGATGATCTTTTCAATGTTCTGGGTCGTTGCGTTGATCTTCTTCATGGCATCTACCAGTTCATCCATCTTCTTCTGGCTGTTGGCTGCCTCGATACCTACCTTTTTCGCCTTGTCATGTACAATGTCGGTAGACTTGGTATTCTCCAGTACCTGACTGGTTACTTCGTCTACGGTAGCCACCAGTTCTTCTACGGATGCTGCCTGATGGGTAGCGCCCTCCGCTATATCCTGTGCACTGACTGCCAGCTGATTGCTGCCCGCAGATACCTGCTCGGAGGAATCCTGAATACCGTGCATGGTCTCACTGATCTTATTTACCATTTCATCCAGCTCATCCAAAACATTTCGGAGCAGTCCGACATATGCCTCCGGGCAGCTGCTGTGAACATCAAAATTACCATCGGAAAATTGCTCTACAATAGTCTGCAGATCTGATACAACCTTTTTCAAAATAGCTGCGGCGGTCTCAAAGCTGTCGGAAAGTCTGCCCAGCTCATCCTCAGATTCATAAGGTACACCGATCTCAAAATCACCGGATGCGATCTTCTCAGACGCAGTTACCAGGTTCGTGATCGGATCTATCAGCATTTTGGCAAGCATTTTAGACATGGATGCATTAAATATGATAGCTAAAACAAGTAAAACCACAACAACTATACTTCCTATATAGCCTTTTGACCGTACCAATTCCACCACTGCCACCAGTGCCAGCACCACATATAAAATGTCCATGATGCGGAATGCAAAAGAAAGCTTATTTTTAATTGGCTTGTCTCTCAGTATTTCTTCCAGTTTTTTCATTTGTTTTCTGCTCCTTCCGTGAATTAACCTTTCTGTATTTTATTTTAATTTTCCTTATCTGTTTCGTCAAGATGAAGCTGATTAAAATTATGTAAAATTCAGGTATGGGATGCCCGGCTCATCTCCAGTAATTTATCTCTCATTTCATTCTCAATGCGCTGTAAATCTTCCTCTGCGCTCTGTCTTCTCGCACGTCCCTCTTCCTGGATCTTCATGACCTCATCCAATGTCGTCATCAGTGTCTGATTCGTACTCTTAAGTGTCTCTATATCCACAATTCCCCGCTCGGATTCCTTCGCTGTCTCCACAGACGCCACCTTCAGTGCTTCCGCGTTCTTCTTCAGCAGTTCATTGGTCATATCCGATACGGCACGCTGTGCCTTGGCGGCATCGGTGGCATGATCCAGACCGATGGCAATGACCATCTGACTCTTCCACAGGGGGATCGTATTCACTAACGTCGACTGGATCTTCTCGGACATGGCGATATCATTGGACTGGATCAGACGGATCTGGGGTGCCATCTGCAGGGAAATGGCTCTGGTCAGCTCCAGATCATAGATCTTCTTCTCAAACCGCTCACACATTGCCGCGAAATCTTTCGCTGCCTGCGTGTCCTCCGGCAGTCCGCTCTTCTGTGCCTTCTCTAAAAGTTCCGGAAGCTCCACACTTTTTGCCTGCGCCAGCTTCTTTTTGCCTGCCAGGATATACATGGACAGTTCCTTGAAGTAATTCAGGTTCAGCTGGTATAGCTTGTCCAACACAGCCACATCCTTTAACAGCACTACCTGATGACTCTCCATGGCATCACAGATCTTTGTGATATTGACTTCTGCCTTATCATACTTTGCTTTTAGATTGCTCAGCTTGTCTCCGCTTTTTTTGAACAGTCCGAAAAATCCCTTATCTTCCTCGGTGTCGAAGTCCTTTAGCTGTGCCACTACATCGGTTAACAGAGTTCCAACTTCTCCCATATCCTTGGTCCGGACATTACTAAGCGCCGTCTCTGAGAAATCAGCGATCTTCTTCTGACTGCCGGCTCCGTACTGTAACACCGCCTGGGTATTGGTCAGGTCGATCTGTGCTGCAAAATCATCCACCTGCTTCTGCTCTTCCGGTGTCAGTTCCATCTCGGGAACCGCCTGCTCTTCCACTAACTCCTCCGGCTTCTTCTCCACGATCTCTTCCTTTGCCTCGGCAAAAGGATCCAGTGTAAGAGTCGGTGCTTCTTTCGTTGCTGCGTCTAAATCCATGTTCATACTAATCTCCCTTCCGCAGACGATTCCTTTCATCGGAGGAATCGCGAATCAAATTTCAATTTACTGTTTTTCCATTACAAAATCAGATTCCGTCAGGCCTTCCTTTGCCAGCATGGTCTGTAATACCTGCGCATCAGCCGCTGCGTCAAAGGCTGCATCCTGAAACAGATTGTTTAACAATGTCACAAATGCCTGATTGATCATGTCCAGTGTCTTCCCGATCTCTTTCTTGGCATCGAGAATGTCCTCTCCGGGACTGCTGACTTCATCAAATTCCGCATACTGCTCCACCAGCTTTAAAGTAGTGGGCAGATAATAATCCATTAATTTATGCATTCTGTGCATCTGCTCCGGGTGTTCCTGCACTCTGTCGAAGATCTCCTTCAACAGATTCTCCAGACGGTACAGCTTCTCGGAGATTGCCTCCTCTTCGATCCGGTCGTTCAGATCCCGCAGATGTCTGATGCATTCCATCCCCTCTGCCACCATACTGTGGAGTTCCTGTTCTCTCTCCGCCTGTGCAGCGTCCTGTGCTGTTCCTGTATCCGGCATCTGTTTTGCCTGCTCCTCTAAGTTTTTCTGTTCCAGATAAGCCTTTTCTGTCTCCAGATACTGATGATAGATCACATCATTTAACATAAAACAGGTCTCTTTGTCATCCAGATGACCGTCAGGGAACATTCCGGCCTTCAACATTTTACGCAGATCCTTTTTTACATAGCGGACGCTTTTGCCGGTATAGCGCGCCATCTCCGTGATCACACCGTACATCTTGGTACCGCACAGCTCCAGATATTTCTCCGCACGCTGTAATCTTCTGCGCTGTCCGTTGCCATAGGATATCATTTCCAAAAATACCAAAGAAAGTACTCCCGGAAGAATTGCCGCACTTAAGCTTGCTGCACTAAAAGCTGCCAGAAGAAGCTGTACCAAAAGTCCCAGTCCGGAAAAGCCAAGTCCGATGCCGCCGAACACGGTACACAAAGTTCCGGACACGCTTCCCTTTTTCTCCATTTTTACCAAAGAAGTCATCTCGGAAGCCGTAGCCTTTCTGGGTGTCCCGACTCCTGCCTGATTCCTGGCACGGTTCTGCGCCGCCTGTGCCTTACGCTGCTCTTCCCATTGTTTTTCCCGTTCTATTCGCTGTCTGTGCCATTCTTCGTTTTGTCTGCGGTGTTCTTCCCGCTGTCTTTCCCGTTCTTCGCGCTCCGTCTGGATCTGCTCTTTGGACTTCTCTTCTTCCCGCTTTTTATCCTGCCAGTTGCGCTGGGAATTCCAGACCTTTTTCTCCGTGGCTTCCCTGGATAGATTCGCCTGAAAATCCGCTTCCCGCAGAGCATCGGTGACCGTATCGGTTACTAATGTATTCAGTGCCCGGAAATCTCCGGTCTTCATGGCTTCGGCAATGGTCTCTTTAAATTTTTCCCCAAGATGATTCTGCACTTCACTCATAATTAATATTTTCTCTGACTTTTCAGTTCCTCATAGAGCAGACAATAATTCTCGTAACGTGTCTGCGGAATCTCCCCTTCCGCCACGGCATCTTTCACGCCGCAGACCGGTTCTGAGATATGAGAACATCCTCCGAATCTGCAATATTTTTCAAAAGGAACAAATTCGGGATAAAATCCCGCCAGCTGTTCTTTTTCCAGTCCGAACAGTCCCAGGGAGCTGAACCCCGGAGTATCCAGAATGTAAGTATCCGGTGCAATGGAGATCAGTTCGGAATGCCTGGTGGTATGTTTTCCACGCTCGATCTTCTCACTGATGGACCCAGTCTCCATCACGATCCCCGACTGTAAACAGTTGACCAGCGAAGACTTTCCGACGCCGCTGGGCCCCGCCACCGTGGTGGTCTTGCCCCGAAGCAGGTCTTTTAATCTGTCGATGCCTTCCTTTTCCCTGGCACTGACAGTAATGGTCTGAAATCCCGCCTGTTCATAGATGGAACAATAATCCTCTTTTTTCCCCTCTGTGTCAATGTCCTGTTTGTTAAAGCAGATAATGCAGGGAATGTCCTGCTGCTGCATCATGATCAGGAAACGATCCAGCAGGTTAAAATTGGGCTGTGGCTTACAGATGGCAAAAATCACCAGTGCCTGATCCACATTGGCAACCGCCGGACGGATCAGTTCGCTGTGCCTGGGAAGCAGTTCTGTGATATTTCCCTTTTTCTGTGCTTCATCTATGACTTCCATCTCCACATCGTCCCCGACCAATGGTTTCCTGTGGTCCTTACGGAAGACACCTTTTGCCTTGCATTCATAGATTCCGTCCGCACTATGCAGAGCATCCCCTGCATGGACATAATAGAATCCGGCAATTCCTTTTATAATCTTGCCCTTCATAGTTCCTGCCTTTGTCTTATTCCTTCACGAATTCCACTCTTCTGGTAAAGGTCTTGTTCTCTGTGGTGCCGGGGACGACAACATCCCCCTCTGTTGTGGTGCTTGCCGATGTCACCTGGTAGGTCATGGTGAGGGTACCGCCGGAGGAGGCGATGCCGTTGATATTGGTCGATACCGGGAAGGTGGTAACCTTCGTATCCATCAGCACGGTGCCGTCATCCGCCACCAGGGTGATGCCGACTTCCATTCCCGATACATACTGGGGTGCCTCGGAAGTCGTCGGTGCCACAATGCTGACATTGCACTTATAGGTTACTTTCTGTGCGCCCTGGCTCACCTTAATATCAATGGAGGTTCCCTGATCCACATAGGATCCATGGGAATAGCTCTGATAGCAGATCATACCCTCTCCCACTTCGTCACTGTAAATATAGGTCACACTGCCTACCGTCAGTCCGGCTTCGATTGCTTCCACCGTACCATCCTGCTCTGACAGTCCGATCAGGTTCGGCACACGGATCTTCGTATCTTCCTTGCCCAGGCTTACAGTAACGGTGATCACACTGCCCTTCGGTGCCTTATTACCCTCTGCGGGGGTCTGGAAGATCACGCGTCCTGCTTCTATGGTATCGGAATAGCCCTCTGTCTTATTGACCAGAAATCCCTTGCTTACCAGCTGTGTATTCGCCTCATCAAAGGTAAGCTCCACCACATTCGGAACTTCTACGCCCTGGGTTCCGGCACTTGCCGTAAGTGTTACCGTGCTGCCTTTTTCAATCTGGGCATCCACGCTGACATCGGTACTGATCACCACACCTTCTGCCACGGAATCAGATTCCTCATATGCGACTTCCGTCAGAATTCCCAGTCCGGTCAGTGTATTTCTCGCATCATCCACATTCATGCCCTTCACATCCGGCATGGTGACTTTCTCTGCCTCTTCCTTGGTTTCCTCCGTAGTGATGATCGGGCCGGAAGGCTTATTGCCTTCGTCCTTTTTCCCGCCGAAGATCTTCACCGCCAATACGATCAGTATGATACAGATCACGATACCGGCAACGATTGCCAGAACCGTGGTCACTTTCTCCATCTTGGGATCGTAATCGTAATCGTCTTCGCCTTCTCCCTCTTCTTCACTCTCGTACATTGCTTCTGTATCGGAGCGCAGGCGCATGGTCTCATCGTGGTCCGGTTCCTCATATTCACGGTTTGCGGGATAAGGTGTCTTTCTCTTGATCTGTGCCATATCCTCATCGGAGAGCATCCGTGTGCCACCCTCCATGTCCGGGTCATGGTTCACCACGAAATCCTCATCCGGATTGATCAGAGACTGCTTCAGGTCTGCGATCAGCTCCGCCATATTCTGGTATCTGCGGTCCGGGGACTTCTGACAGCACTTCAATACGATGTTTGCCACGCTGGAAGGGATCTCCGGTACATATTCCTTGGGAGAAGGCATCTCCTCCTGAATATGCTTGATGGCGATCGCTACTGTGGTCTCCCCGTTAAAGGGTACTCTGCCGGTCAGCATCTCGAACATCGTAATTCCCAAAGAATAAATATCGCTCTTCTCATCACTGTAGCCACCTCTGGCCTGCTCCGGAGAAGTATAGTGGACACTTCCCATGACATTGGAGGTAATGGTGTTACTGGTAGCTGCCTTGGCGATACCGAAGTCCGTCACCTTTACCTTACCGTCTTTGGAGATAATGATATTCTGCGGTTTGATATCCCGATGAATAATATGATTATTATGCGCAGCCTGAATTCCCATGCTTACCTGGATAGCAATACTTACCGCTTCCTTGTAAGACAGACGCGCCTTTTTTTCAATGTATTTTTTGAGGGTGATGCCTTCTACCAGCTCCATTACGATATAGTAGATTCCGTTCTCTTCTCCTACATCATAGACATTTACGATATTGGGATGCATCAGTCCCGCTGCCGCCTGTGCCTCAATGCGGAATTTAGAGACAAAATTAGCGTTCTCACTAAATTCCTGTTTCAATACCTTGATTGCCACATAGCGATTCAGCTTATGACATTTTGCTTTATAGACATCTGACATACCGCCGGTTCCGATCTTCTCCAGGATCTCGTAGCGATCGCCGATCATCATTCCTATTTTGATCATTCCTGCTCTCCATTCCAAAAACCTAAATAACTAAGCATATTGAATATTATCTGTCTTATGCACACGGCTCAATCAATATCACACTGATGTTGTCTTTTCCGCCGTTGGCATTGGCTGCTTCTACCAGGTGCTGTGCCTGTTCCACGAGATCTCTTGCTCCGTTGATAATCATACGGATCTCTTCATCCTCCAGCATATTGGTCAACCCGTCCGTACACATTAAGACGATGTCACCCTCCTGCAGTTCCACGGTAAAAAAGTCCGGTTCCACGTGATCTTCCGCTCCCACTGCCCTGGTAATAATATTTTTCTTAGGATGATTCCTGGCGTCCTCACGGTCCAGTTCTCCGATGCGCACCATTTCCTCTACATAAGAATGGTCTCTTGTGATCTGACGGATCTTGCTGCCCACCACATAGAGTCTGCTGTCACCCACATTGGCCACCTGCAAAAATCTGCCCATGCAGGATGCCGCCACTACGGTCGTACCCATTCCTTCCAGCTTCTTATCCTCACTGGCACACTTCCGGATCACCGTATTGGCTTCCTCGATCGCCTTGCGGAAGATCAGTGACGGATTCTTCTCGAAAGAATTCTCCATCTCATGGATCATGGTCTCCACCGTCACCTTCGACGCATAATCTCCCGCATTATGTCCACCCATACCATCTGCTACGATAAACACGTTGGGCAGGTTGCCCACCGGCTCTTCCGAGGTATAGATATAATCCTGATTGATATTTCTTTTCCTTCCGATATCGGTTATGGAAAACGTCTTGAGCACGTCAAACTTCCTCCTGTGAGAGTCCGTCCGGGTTCTGTGTCTCCTGCACATGACGGCGTCTTAACTGTCCGCAGGCACCATCGATATCCCGGCCCATTTCCCTTCTAATTGTAACATGTATCTTTTTACTTTCAAGTTTATTTTTAAATGCCTGAATGTGCTTCATGTCCGACTGCACATAATCCCGCTCTTTAATAGGATTCACCGGGATCAGATTGACGTGACAGCACAAAGGCTTCGCCAGGGCGATCAGTTCTTCGGCATCCTCTTTTGTATCATTCACACCGCCTACCAGACTGTACTCAAAAGTGATCCGTCGCCCGGTCTGTTCAAAATAGTACCGGCAGGCATCCATCAGTTCATCGATGGAATACCGGTTGGCGATGGGCATCAGTTTTCTTCGCTTCTCATCGGTCGTGGCATGCAGGGACAATGCCAGTGTGATCTGCAGTTTTTCCTCTGCCAGCTGTCTGATCCGGGGCACGATGCCGCAGGTAGATACCGTCACATTTCTCTGGCTGATATGCAATCCGTTCTCATCTGTTAACAGATGGAGAAATTTTAAAATATTATCATAATTGTCCATGGGTTCTCCGGTGCCCATGACTACCACATTGGAGACCCGCTCCTGCGTCAGCCTCGTGATGGCATAGATCTGATCTAACATCTCCGAAGGTGTCAGGTTCCGCTCCAGTCCATCCAGGGTGGACGCACAGAATCTGCAGCCCATACGGCATCCCACCTGGGAAGAAATACAGACACTGTTGCCGTGTTTGTACTGCATCCACACGCTTTCCACCACGTTGCCGTCAGACAGTTCAAATAAAAACTTTTTCGTACCGTCGATCTTCGACTCCTGTATTCTGACAGGCTTTACACAGGTATATTCATATTTTTCCTTGCATTGTTCCCTGAATTTTGCGGAGAGACTGGTCATCTCGTCAAAGCTTCGCGCTAACTTCACATGCATCCACTCATACATCTGTTTTGCCCGGAAAGCTTTCTCTCCCATACTCTCCAGTTCGACCTTCAGTTCCTCCAGATTCAGGGATTTAATATCTTTTTTACTATCCATGTCTTATATCTCACGTTCTTCTGCGCAGCCTTGCAAAGTAGAATCCGTCGGTCTCATCCGTTCCCGGCAGAAGTTGTCTCTCCTCCTCTAAAACGAACGGGAATTTTTCCGTGATCCAGGCTGCCATGTTCTGATTCTCTTCTCTGTTGATCGTGCAGGTGCTGTACAACAGCACGCCGCCCGGCTTCACATACCGCCATCCGGCTTCCACGATCTGCCTCTGCAGTTCCTGGATAGACTTAAGGCTCTCCGGTGTCACATGATATTTAATGTCTCTCTTTTTGCCCATAACACCTAAGCCCGAGCAAGGGACATCCATCAGCACCACATCCGCAGACGCTTCCCTCTCTGCGTCATAAACTGTGGCATCATGCACTTCCACTTCCACATTGGTGCGGTGCATGCGCTCCAGATTCTCATGTATCAAATCTGTCTTATATTCCGACACATCGCGGGATAACACATGTCCCGCCTCTTTCGTATATTCTGCCGCCAGGATCGTCTTACCTCCCGGTGCCGCACACAGATCCATAACAAAGTCTCCCTGATTTATTTTTGCTGCCTTTACCGCCAGGGCGGAAGACGCATCCTGTACAGTGAATTTTCCTTCGGCAAATCCGGGCAGCTCGCTGACGTTTTCCAGATTTTCCGCCAGATATACATAAGGAAGCTCCTTATGTGCGCTTAAGTGAACCCCTCTAGCCTCTATCTGTTTCTTAAGCTCCTCACGTTCCGCTTCCGACAATTCCAGGCAAAAACGCAGAGATACCGGATGAATCTTAAGCAGTCCCATGAGAAGTGTTTCCGTTCCCTCCATGCCGTATACCGGAAGCCACAGATTCACGATCCATTCCGGCATAGAATATTTTACGCTGAAATATTTCACGGGATCCGCAGGATCCGGCATGGGCATATTGTCCTTGCTGCGGGCAATACTTCGCAGGACGGCATTGACGAACCCCTTCAGAGTACGGAAGCCGCGCTTTGCCGCCAGCTTGCAGGCCTCATTACATACCGCACTGTCCGGCACCGCATCCATATACAGGATCTGATAGGTGCTCATGCGGAGCAGACAACGGATCAGAGGCTTCATCTTACGGACCGGAACCGAAGAGAACCGGTTCAGATAATAATCCAGCTCCAGCTGTCTCTCTATGGTACCCTCCGTAACTCTCTTGATAAATGCCTTATCTCTGGAATCCAGGTAATCGTATTTATCCAGCACTGCTTTTATTAATTTATGGGAAAAATCCTGCCCCTTTTCCAGGTCCAGCAGGATCTCCACAATAATCTCTCTTGTATCGGTGGTTGCAGGCTTCCCCATGCTTAGTCTCTCCTTCTGCGGTTACCGCCATACAACAGGATCAGACGAAGCAGCTGTAATGCGGAGGATGCTGCTCCCGCTACATAGGTAAGGGCTGCCGCTGTCAGCACCTTTTTACCACCGCTTACTTCTTCATTACCTAACAGTCCGTATTCCTCTACCTTCACAATTGCTCTGCGGGAGGCATTGAATTCCACGGGAAGTGTCACCAGCTGGAAGATCACGGTCAGGGCAAATGCCCAGATTCCCAGCTGGATCAATGTCTGGTTCCAGCTGAGCAGTACTCCTAAGAAAATCAGGGGAATACTTAAGTTGCTTCCGATGTTCACCACAGGTACCAGTGCCGCACGAATACTCATAGGTGCATAGCCGTGGGCATGCTGGATCGCATGTCCGCACTCATGGGCAGCCACACTGACTGCGGTGACTGAGGTTCCGTTATAATTCTTATATGACAGTCTTACGGTATCCGTCCGGGGATCGTAATGATCGCCGTCGTTTGCGTTCAGACACTCGATCTGTACGTTATACAAACCTTCTCTATTGAGAAGATTCCGGGCAGCTTCCGCTCCCGTAATTCCTCTCATATTCCGGACCTTACTGTATTTGCGCATGGTGGAGTTCACCAGCGCACTGGCCCCAAGGCATAACACCAGTCCGATCAATACCAGAAAATACGTGGGGTCAAAATAATAACCATATCCATAATAACCACCATACATAGCAAAGTCTCCTTTCTTATTGCCTGGCTTGTTTATCACTCTCCCAGGAGTTCTCCCGGCTGCACCTTCACGCCTAACAGGAAATCATGGGCTGTCATACGCTTTTTGCCTTCCAGCTGCAATTCCATGACCTTCAGAGTTCCTTCCGACGCTGCCACCTCAAAGGAATCCTTATTCACTGTAAGGATCGTTCCCGGGGTTTCTGTGTGAGCCGTCACCATGGGAATCGCCTTCCAGATCTTTAACTGTTTTCCGCGATAAAATGTGTAGGCGCTGGGCCAGGGGGTCAGTCCTCTGATCAGTCTGTCCAGTTCAGCTGCCGTTTTGGTGAAATCCAGTCTGCCCATTTCTTTTGTGATCAGTGCCGCATAGCAGGTCTTCGCATCGTCCTGTTTTTCCGGGGTCAGCTTTCCTGCTTCTAAGAGCGGCAATGCTTCGGTGATCGCTTCTCCGCCGAGCACCATAAGCTTATCGTGCAGTGTTTCAAAAGTATCTTCCGAAGTAATGGGAATCTTCTTCTGATACAGCATATCTCCGGTGTCCAGTCCGGCATTCATCTGCATGATAGTCACACCGGTCTGCGTCTCTCCGTCGATGATCACTCTCTGGATCGGAGATGCACCACGGTATTTCGGGAGCAGGGATGCGTGGATATTCAGGCATCCGTACTTCGGCAGATCCAGGATCTCCTGAGACAGGATCTGTCCGAACGCTGCCACAATATAAACATCTGCGGGATATTTTTTCAATTCCTCAATAGCCTCGGGAGTCTTGATCCTGCGGGGCTGGAATACCGGGATGCCGTGTCTTACAGCACATTCCTTCACCGGTGGGAACTGTAACTGCCCGCTTCTTCCCTTTGCCTTGTCCGGCTGGGTCACCACTGCGGTGATCTCATGTCCCTGTGCGATCAAAGCTTCCAGAGCTCCCACTGCGAAATCAGGGGTTCCCATAAATACGATCTGCATAGCTTATCTCCTTCCCGGAATACTTATTCTTCTTCCTCATCCTCATAGGTCACGTCCTGCAGAGGGCCTTCCGCCTTCTCCACATAGAGATGTCCATCCAGGTGATCCAGTTCGTGGCAAATGGCTCTTGCCAGCAATTCCGTACCCTCTACCTCGATGGGCTTCATATTTACATCCAGAGCTACCGCTTTCACATAATTGGGTCTGGTCACGATACCAAACTTTCCGGGAACACTCAGGCACCCTTCCTGGCCGGTCTGCTCTCCGCTGCTCTCCACGATCCGGGGATTGATAAGAATATACGGATCCTCTCCGGTGGTGTCGATCACCACGATCCGCTTAAGTATGCCCACCTGGGGGGCTGCCAGTCCTACGCCGTTGGCATCATACATGGTCTCTAACATATCCTCGATCAGTTCCTTCGTCCGGGGAGTCATCTCCTTGACTTCCTTACAGTTCTTGGTCAGTACTTCATCTCCATATTCACGAATATTTCTGATTGCCACAATTATTACCTCCTATAATACGTTCACCGGGTCAAAATCGAATTGTATACTAAGCTGTCTTGGCTGCCACTGTCTCAGAGTCTCCTCCACACAGTCTTTTACCGCCACCAGCGTATCATACTCCGCATGCTTCGCATAGAACACATACCGGTAAATATCGTTGATCTTGCTGATATTTGCCGGGGTCGGTCCCAATATCTGCAAAAAGTCCATATTAGACTTTACCACATCTGCCAGCCTCTGGGCAAGCTGTTTTACGTTTTCTTCCTCTTTGCCATAGATCTGTACCGCCAGCATATGTGCCGCCGGAGGATATCCCGACAGCTCTCTGTACAGGATCTCTTCCTCATAAAAGCTCTTATAATCCTGGGCAGCCGCGCAGGTAATGGCATAATGATCCGGCTGATAAGTCTGGATCACCGCTTCTCCCGGAAGCACCCCTCTGCCTGCTCTGCCCACTGCCTGGGTCAGTAGCTGGAATGTCCGCTCTCCGGCACGGTAATCTGAGGCGTTTAAAGACAGATCTGCCGCCAGGATCCCCACCAGGGTCACCTTCGGGAAATCATGTCCCTTCACGATCATCTGGGTGCCGATCAACACATCCGCCTCACCGTTCGCGAAAGCAGACAATATTTTCTCATAGCTGTCCTTCGTCCGGGTAGTATCCGCATCCATCCGTAGTGTCCGCACCCCCGGATACAGTTCTTTCAATTTATCTTCGATCTGCTGGGTACCTGCTTTGAATCCCAGAATATATTTCGATCCGCACTTCGGGCATAGCTTTGGCATGGGCTGCATATAGCCGCAATAATGACAGATCAGCCTTCCCCCTTTATGTTCCGAGAGGGAGACATCGCAGTGGGGGCATTTCATGACTTCGCCGCAGGCGCGGCAGGATACGAATCCCGCATACCCTCTGCGGTTTAAAAACAGGATAGTCTGCTGCCCCTTACTGATCCGGTCTGCCATCAGTTCCTGTAATTTTCTGCTGAAAATAGAACGGTTTCCCTCCTTAAGTTCCTGCCTGAGATCCACCGTGTGTACCGTGGGCAGTTCTCCGCCGGTCAGGCGTTTCGTCAGATGGAACAGCCTGTATTCTCCCTTTCCGGCGCGGTAATACGCCTCTAAGGAAGGGGTCGCCGATCCCAACACTACACTGGCTCCGTACAGCTTCGCCACTTCCATTGCCGTCTCTCTGGCATGGTATTTGGGAGTACTCTCACTTTTGTAGCTGTTCTCCTGTTCCTCATCCATAACGATCAGCCCCAGATTGGGGAATGGGGTAAAAAGTGCGGATCTCGGACCTATGATCACATCGATCTCGCCTGCTTTTGCACGCTCGCACTGATCATATTTTTCTCCGGGAGACAATGTGGAATTCATGACACTGACCCGGTCACCGAATCTCTGATAGAACCTAAGCAGTGTCTGGTAGGTCAGAGCGATCTCCGGGATCAGCACGATCGCCTGGCGTCCTCTTTTTATCATCTCGCCGATGAGCTGCATATACACTTCCGTTTTGCCGCTGCCGGTAATACCATGGATCAGATAGGTCTGCCTCCTGCCGGCATCAAAATCCGTAAGCACTTCCGTAACGATGGTCTGCTGTTCCGAGCTAAGTGTATTGTGCGCCGCCTCCAAGGCTTGCATTTTCACCGGATTCCGGTAGCTTTCGGTACTGACTAATTTTGCCGCGCCCACTTTTACGATACTGTTTACCGTAGCGGCGCTGACGCCCAGCTTCCCGGTGACCCATTCGTAGGGAATACTCTCCTGCTCAGACAGAGCTTTTAACAGTCTGGCCTTCGCCACCTGTTTCTTGCGCTCGCATTCTCCTAAGAGTGACAGGATCTCCTCTCTATTCATCAGGCGCACCAGCTGTCTGTGCTCCAGTTTCTTCACAGTCTGCTTCGCCGGCAGTACCGTCTTCAGGGCCTGGATCATGGTACAACCGTAATTGCGGCGGATCCAGGCTGCCAGTGCGATCATTTTGTCTTCCACACCGGTCTCTTTTTCCGGCAGTCCTGCGATCTCCTTGATCTTCTCCGGATCGAACTGACACTGATCCCCTATACTGACTACGTAACCTTTGATCAGACGGTTTCCATTGCCGAAAGGGATCATGACGCAGGCTCCCGGCTCCAATCTGTCCCGCATTCTCTCCGGTACCCGGTACTGAAATGTTTTATCCAGTTTTTCATGAGAGATATCTACAATGATATCCGCATATAACGTACGCAATCTGTTTTCCTCTCTGTTCACCGGAGTCCCGGAAGGCTGTCTTATAAATCCTGACCCGCTGCCGATCCGGGGATATGTCCCTCCGCCAGGATATCCCGGATCAGATCCCGTTCATCCATGGGATGCTTCACGCCTTTGATCTCCTGGTAGTCTTCGTGCCCTTTTCCTGCCAGCACGATGATATCGCCGGGTTCTCCGTGTTCGATGGCATAAGTAATGGCTTCCTTGCGGTCGCAGATCTCCACATATTTTCCGTCCGTCTTCGCCATACCGGTCTTGATATCATTGATAATATCCTGCGGCTCCTCGAACCGGGGATTGTCGGAAGTAATGATGGTCAGATCCGCCAGTCTGCCGCTGACCTCTCCCATCTCAAAACGACGCTGTCTGGAACGGTTGCCGCCGCAGCCAAACAGGCTGACCAGTCTGTGGGGTTCATACTCCCGCAGGGTGGTTAACAGACTTTCCAGTGCCATGGCGTTATGGGCATAGTCGATCAGCAGAGTAAATTGGTCAGAAACCTTGATCATCTCAATACGGCCCTTTACTTTTGCCTGTAATAGTGCCTTTTTGATAGCTTCCTCATCCACCTTAAAATGACGGCAGATGGCAATGGCTGCCAGCGCATTGTACACGCTGAATTTGCCGGGCATAGGTACTTCCACATCAAAATTCATCAGACCGGTCACATGGAAGGTCACTCCCAGTTCTCCGGGCTTGTGCACCAGCTGCCGGTTCTCGGCCCGCAGCATGCAGTGTTCTCCCATACCGAAGCTCTCCAGTGCACAGGTATGTCCCTCCGTCACTGCCTGCCAGTGTTCATCGTCACCGTTGACGATTCCCACCTTGCACTGTTTGAACAACAATCCCTTACAGTGCAGATATTCCTCAAAGCTTGCATGCTCGTTGGGACCGATATGATCCGGCTCCAGATTTGTAAAAATACCGTAATCGAATACAAATCCCTGGGTGCGGTGCAGCATCAGCGCCTGGGAGGATACTTCCATAACTACCGTATCCAGTCCGGCATCCACCATGCGGGCAAAATATTCCTGTAACAGGTAAGATTCCGGCGTGGTGTTGTTCGCATGAATATGTTCGTCTCCGATGATCACCTCGATGGTTCCCACCAGTCCCACTTTATATCCGGCATTCTCCAGAATGGATCTCACCAGGTAGGTGGTCGTGGTCTTGCCCTTGGTACCCGTGATACCGATAACCTTCAGTTTCTCTGCCGGATGGCCGAACCAGGCTGCGGAGATAAATGCCATGGCATATCGGGTATCCGCTACTTTGATCACAGTCACATCCGCATCCGCAGGAAGCTCTATGTCCTTTTGTACCACCAGCACTCCGGCGCCCTGCGCTGCCACCTGTGCGGCAAAATCATGTCCGTCAAAATTTGCTCCGTTAATACAAATGAACAGGCATCCCGGAATGACTTTACGGGAGTCATAGACTACAGCTGTAATCTCCCGCTCCAAAGTCCCTTGTACCGGTTCGTATTCCAGTTTATCCAGAAGTGTTTTTAATGTTCTGCTTTTTTCCATAAAGGTATCCGCCTTTCCCGAAAAATCTTGTTGCATACTTCTTTATATTTTACTCTTTTTTCTTAAAATGTACCACCCTTAAATTTTTCAGTGTCTTTCACATCTTCCAAAGTAATGCTATAATAAGGTATCTTTTTATTTTAAGGGGGATTCTTATGAACGGCTTTTACGGATCCGTAAACGGAAATATCATCGGTACACTCTATTTTCTTATGTTTCAGGGTGCAGGTTTTCTGTACATCCATCGCCTTTTTCCGCAAAAAGAACTAATCTTTCGGTTGCTTGTCGGCAGTGTCCTCGGTTCTGTTCTGCTACAATGGATTCCCGCATTGTTTGCCCTTTTCTTCGATTTTTCCCTGACCGCCCATGTGGCGGCTCTTATTTTCATTGCTGTGAGCCTGCTGCTTCTATATACCCTATATCATCCGGTCACAACAGCTTCCTCTCCGGTTCTGCATAAGGATTGCCGGCAACTGTTTTTTGAAAATTATGCTTTTCTTTTACTGGCAGGTATTACTTTTGTGTTATTTTGTGTTTTGCTGTCCACCCACACCCTCCTGCCACAAGAAGACGGACTTCATGTAGGACAATGTACCTACGGAGATCTGCAGATGCATCTGGGAATTATCACAAGCATTGCCGACCAACAGATTTTTCCGCCTTACTACTCGATCTCTCCCCGGGACAGACTGTGTTATCCTTTCCTATGCGACAGTATTTCTGCCAGCATCTATCTATTTGGAGCATCACTGCGCTATGCCTATATGCTCCCCATGTATTTCGCCTTTTTGCAGGTACTTGCCGGATTCTATGCCATCGCAGACACTCTTCTTCATGACCGCGCTAAATCGCTGACCGCGTGGATTCTGTTCTTCTATAACGGCGGATTGGGATTTATCTATTTTATTGACTTTAGCAGCGAAGGTGGTTACCGGATTCGTGATATTTTTACCGGCTATTACACCACTCCCACCAACCTGATTACCCGGAATATCCGCTGGGTCAATGTCATTGTGGATATGCTGCTGCCCCAGCGTGCCACCCTGTTTGGTTACGCAGTTCTGTTCTGCGCTCTGTGGTTATTGCTCCGTGCCATCCGGGATGGGGAAAAAGACTTATTTCTCCCGGCAGGCATTCTCGCCGGAGCACTGCCCATGATTCACACACATTCCTTCGTCGCCATTGTAATTTTAAGTGCCTGCTGGATGCTGCTTCGACTCTACCGCGCTATCCCTCATGCTTCAGCATCCGGACAGACGCACCCCGGAGCCATTCTTCTTGGCATCTTTACTCTCTGTATGCTCTTTTTTGAGATTCTGAACAAAAGTGCTGCTGTCATCGCACCTGCATTACTTTTTCGTTTTGGAATTATCATTGCTGCAATGCTGGTCCTGTACGGATTGTCCCTGTTCTATCGATGCTTTTTTAAGAAAAAAACAGATAGCTATACTCTGCGGGAGTTCTTAACTACGTGGGGAATTTTCTTTGCTGTCGTCCTTCTGCTTGCGGTTCCGCAGCTGCTGGAATGGACCTTCCGACAGACCGCGCAAGGCAGCTTTTTATCGGGACATTTTAACTGGGGCAATCAGGGAGATGAATATCTGTGGTTTTACCTGAAGAACTGGGGAGCAATCCTGGCTTTATTCGTTCCCGCAATGATACATTGCAAAAAAGATGATTTCGATGTGATGTCCGGCGCATGTCTGCTATGGTTTGTGGCAGAGATCATTTCCTTTTCCCCGAACACTTATGACAATAATAAATTTTTATATGTGACCTATGTATTCGTCTGCTGTCTCAGCGCCGGATATGGTATAGACCTGCTGCGCTCTCTGAAAAAAAGTTCCGTGCGTATCCTATGTCTGGTCGGCATGATGCTTCTGTGTACCGTCTCCGCCGTACTGTCACTTGGCAGAGAACTGGTATCCGACTACACCGCATACTCTAATTCCCAGGTGGAAGCTGCCGCATTCGTAGAGGAAAATACCCCTGCCACCTCCTGCTTTTTAACCAATGGCAGACATGTCAATGAGATCTCCGCCCTGGCGGGACGAAATGTAGTCAACGGTGCCGGAACCTTTTTAGCATTCCATGGTCTCTATCATTCGGAAAACCTTGCGGACTTCAAAAGCATTTACGAGGATCCTTTAAACGCGGCTCCCCTGCTTGTAAGTTACGGGATTGATTATATCGAGGTATCCTCCTGGGAACGGGCGGATTATGCCGTGGACGAGGCAGTTCTTTCCTCTCTGTATCCCTGCATCTTCGACAACGGAGAGATTCAGATCTACCAGGTCACTCGGTAGCTTTTCACTCCGCTGTGGGAAGTTCTACGGTATCACATTCCCGGGGCTTACCGAAGTTCTGGATAAAACCGATCACCTGTCCCGACAAAAGTACGGTAAACAGTGAATAACCGATCCGTCTCACCGGGATATAGCTCAAGGACATGACCAGCACGATCAGGTCCGATAGCAGGTACACCCACTGGATCTTCCAGCCGGTGGCATGGGAAATGCTCATGGCCAAGGCATCGTCTCCACTGGGTGCTCCTCCGATACGTACGCACAGTCCGGCGCCCACACCAACAAACAGTGCACCCACCAGGGCTGCCACAAGGGGCATGTCCGCCAGTCCGGGCCACAGGTGCGGGAATTGTTCGCAGATCTTATATGTACCGGAGAATCCCACCGTAGCCAGTGCGGAATAAGCGATGAATTCCTTACCCAGCAGTTTCCATCCCAGCACATAGCACAACACATTCATGATGCCGCCGGTGACCGCCGGGGAGATGCCGGTCCAGTGCTCCAATAACAGAGTTGCTCCCAGTACACCACCCTCGGTAACACCGGAGATGGAGTGTACATGATATAATCCAAATGCCAGAATAAAACTTCCCAATAAGGTTATAGCACAATTTTTTAATGTGATGTTTTTCAATGCTTCTTTCCATTCGTGAATCTGTGATTTCATTTTGTTCATTTTGTAATTTCTGTTCTTTCTATAATTTTATATTCGTATCTTTATGATGTCCCGCCTTTGATGCCTACGAATTGTTCCGTGCTGCGCACTCTCACAATTCTACCCTCTATTCGCATATCGTGGGATTATCATTCTTACATTATAACCACGGATATCGGTCTATCGTCAAGTCTTATCGGAGAATCGAAAACCCCCTGTTGTATGTAAAATTTATTTAGACAGAGGGTCATGCCGATCAGCTGCAGGAGAATTTACATACAAGTGTATACCAACAGTAAAAAAGCAGATAAAGAAAGGAAGAAAGAAAAATGAGTGAAATTGTAAAAATCGTTGGTATCAAGAAAACATTAAAGAAAGACACAACAGATGTGTTCTACTGGAACATCTTTTATGAGCAGGCATTTTCTGATTATGATACGGAAAGTGCTGTTGAAATCTACGGCAAGCAGACTGGTATGGAGTTTGCCCGTGAAGATTTTGGTATCCATGTAGGTGACGAGGTAGAGTTCCTCTACTCCAAGGGATTCCAGGGTAAAGCAGTTTTAACCGGTGTCAAGGTTGTCAAGGCTGCACCTGCTTCCAAGGTCAAGTCAGATGATGGAGATTTTCCACCATTCAAATAAGGTAATGGCATTAATTGTTCATTATACATGCACTGTATGTGCAGGGGAGACCCGGTCTCCCCATTCTCCTAGTATTTAATTAGCTGATTATATAAAAATTGCATATTTGTGAGAGTCGCAATCTAACAGATTATGCGGAAAGGACGGTATGGCTTATGTTAATTCCTATGGTAGCTGCTGCAGAGACGGTAATCGACACCGCTCTTGTAACAGAACTGGTTAACCTGGTTAAGTCCGTATGTGGACTGTTCACCATTTTCCCGCTTAACGTATTTCTGATTGCATCCCTGGTCTTTGTAGGTTTCAGAATCTTCAGATCCGCCAAGGGTGCTGCGAAGTAAGACAAGCTTGGAACCTTTACCAGGTAGAGAAAATCTACCTGGTATTTTTTTTACTCAAAAGAAAGTGAGGTTTTTTTTATGAAAAAAGAAACTTTAGAAAAGATTCGTAACATTTTAGAACATCTTTTTGAATTATTTATTTTTATTCTGATCATGTTGATTACGTTTGGTTCTCTTCATGTTCATGCTGCGGAAAGTGGATTTCCTATATTTAAGTATACGCAAGTAGTTCCGGGATCCTGGACAAAAACAACTACCTGTTTATTATCTGAATCTTGTGACTTTGATGTTTTTTGTTTTGGCGATCCAGCAGGTAGCCATAAGATGTTTGTTGCTTATATTAATCCTTCATCTACTTTGTATTATAATGAATCTTCTTATATGGTCTATGATGATGGAAAAGAGGTAACTAATAATCCAAACCCACAATTTAATCAGTATCCTACAAAACACTATACTCGTTATTCTTTGTCTAACGGTGTAGTTATTTATATTAATACTATTGGAGGTTTTTCTAATCAATATACATATGATTCCTCTGATAAGTTTTATAATTTTGTTAATTTGTCAGCTCCTAGTGATAATACTGCTATGCAAAATTTTCTTGAATCTTATTATGTAGATAAGAGTTTGACACCTGACAAGATTTATGGATCAAGTATTGATAATCCTGACTTTGAAGATACGGCTTATGCATTTACCGGGTTCACGGCAAACAATAAAATGACTGCTACCTGGACTGGAACAACAGAGCGCACCTATCTCCAAGATCAGGAAGTTGAGGAGTATGTAAGGGTAAATTATTACTTTGCGGATAAGGAAGCGCAGGACACAATAAAGCAGGCGGATGCATACCCGGATGAATTTGCTACTGCAGATAAAACATTGACGATTGATGTGTCAAGTCTGAAGCCAGATAATGAAAATTGGTTTCTGCGGTACATAAGAATTACACCATGTTATAGACAAGCTGGGTTAGGTGTGTGGGGTGATTTTTATCATGGTGTTGATTGCAAGGTTTATTTTAACCAAGATGGCAGTATTGATAAAATTGTTCGTGATTTCCCCCAAGGATCAGGTGATTATAGTTATAAACATATTTTTACATCTGATAAATATAGCACAGATATTCCTGCTCCGGAGCTTAGCGCCATATCGCATAATGGTTTTACTTTACTTAATAATTCAAATAATGATTATTATGTTGACATTATTCTTGAATCAAATTTGTACGGTGTAAAAATGGAAAAAAACGCTGGTACATGGCTTCCAGTGGTTGATACTGATTGGGTTTATAATTCTCATTATTATAATTTTGCTGATACTTCACAGATTGCAATTAATAATGATGTTATTTATATCCCGAACCTTTTTTCCGTGAATCCGGAAAGTGATTTAATTGATGATTTTAAAAAATGGTCATCTGAATATTCGTCTTATTCTTCTTTGCCGTCAATGTCTTTTTTGAAAAGAAGTACTGCAGCTCGTACCCGGTACGTAGATCAATTTTTATTTAAGGATGGATCTAAGTATTCTGATTCTGAACAGCTTAAATTCAGTCATATGGCAGAGTCGGTATTTTATGTCCGTTATTATAATAAATCTATGGTCTATGGTCCTTGGGTTCGTTATAAGTTCCGTGATGGTTATGTTGCACAAGTAATTGATGGTACTTTGGGCGGTGCTTATATTGATGTCGGTCAAGTTGACACTGATGATTCTGGAAATGTTCGTGTTGATGAAAAAGGTGATCCTATTGTTTCAGATAATGTTTCGGGGCGTCAAGATTATGATACTGGTGAATCAGATTTTTCTGATGGTTCTTTTTCGCTTGATTTATCTGATGTTACTAAGTTCTTTGACTATCTGAAAAAAATATTTGAAAGTGTGACTGGTGCCCTTTCGTCTTTTGGTTCTGTTGTTGCTGCTTGTTTTGGTTTTCTTCCTAGCGAGCTGGTTAATGCCCTTATTTTTGGCATTTGTGTAATGATGTTCATAGGTATTATTAAGGCGGTGAAGGGATGAGCATTTATAATTGGGCTTTGAAGTTCAAGTATTTAATGGATTTCATTGTTTTATTTACCCAGATTGAAATTCTTCCTGGTTCAGGTGTTACTGTTATGGATGCCATTATATGGGGCATTATTATTTTTATAGTTGTGAAAGCACTTGATTCAGTATATCACTAATATTTTTGCAATTTGATAATGCTGCAATAATTAGTATTTCTATTAGTAGGAAAATAATTATTGTTCTTTGATTAGTTGCCTTTATTACTTCGTAGGGAATATTTTGTTTTTTCATTTCTATTTTATTTTCTTGTATAGTTCTTGCGAGTATTAAAATTGCAATTATTTGTATTGATGTAAGTATTATTGTTGCCATTAGTTCCACCCTTCCATTTCCTTTTTTAGTTCTTCTTCCGGTGTAGTATGTTTTATTTCCGGCATTAGCTTTATATCTCTGTATGCTTCTTTTATTGCATTTTTTGTGGCTGCCTTTACTGCAGTATAAATAAACAACCAGATTAGAATTAATATAATTAATCCTATAAATAGTGCTGTTCCAAAAGATGCAAAGATAATATCGTTGACGCTCATTGTTATCCCCTCCGTATGGTGTTTTTCTTTATCCTACCATACACCGGGGTTTCTATCAAGAAAGGTTGTTAAAATGAATGAATATGAAAATATCGAGACTGTTGAAACTGTTGAAATTGATGATCAGGGATCTTCCGTTGATGTTCCTGGAACTGATGATCCTGTATTATCCGATAGCGTTGGCACTGGTTCCGATATGGTACAAGATGCCGGATCTGTTGCGGAAGAATCCCCTACTGAGTCCGTGGATCCAGGAGAACCCGGAACAAATGTCTACGTTATGGATAGCGATGGTAATTATATACCTTTTACTGTCGCTGTTTCGGAACCTGCGACGGAACAGGTACAAGTACAGAATTTATCTGCAGACGATCTTGAGCCTTATTTTTCGGCAATAAATTACAGGCTGGATACAATTATTTTTCTGTTACTCTCTTTTTGGGTTATCAAGAGAATAAAAATTGCGGTTGCTAACATGACTGGTCGCAGCCTGGATGGAAGAAAGGATGTGTTAGACAGATGAGTCCGTGCGCAAATTTTACCTGCAGGATAAAAAGTACCTGCCTTAATGCTGATAATCATTGTAGTGATCTTATCGGCTGTCGTGTGATCCGTGTGGATGATGAGATCCAACGGTGCAAAATGTGTTACCTGGTTAATAGTTGTCGTTATGCAAAGGAGATTATGAAGAATGGAAAACATAATTAATTATATCTGTAACGGATCGAATGAATTTACTCCGACTGTTGTGGTCGGTCTGATCGTGTTTTGTTTGGTATTAGAAAGCATCAGCTCCATAGCTGCTAATTGCTTAAAGGTTGGGCGGTGATCGTATGCTTGAATTGATATTATTTATTATTGTATTTGCCTGCATCATGTCGGTCTGTGTCCGTGTCATTGTGACGCATCCGATCAATTCCGTGTGGTATGCCGTGATTGATCTGTATAAGTATTTCCGTTATCGCTGTTGGAATGTATGTGCTACTGGTACGATCTCTTGCTATGTTGGATTGTTCGGAAAAGGTAAAACATTATCTGCAGTGCATAAGGTTGTGTCTTTGTATAAGCGGTACAATGACAAGAAAATTTTTGACTTTTATCGTAATAAGTGGGTTACCCAGAAGATACATATTATCTCTAATGTATCCCTGGCTATCCCTTATGAGGATTTTGTTTCCTTGTCTCAAATTGTGGCGGTGGCTGATCGTATGCGCTCTCTCGATGAGCAGAATGATACGCGTACTTGTACCATTGTCCTGGGTGATGAGTTTTCGGTACAACTTAATTCCCGGAGTTTCAAAAGTAATATTGATCCTCTGTTTTTAAACACGCTTTTGACCTGCAGGCATCACCATATTAGTCTGATTTATACATCGCAGAGGTTTAATCATGTAGATGCTCTGCTCCGTCAGGTGACTAGCTACGTCTATACCTGTAACAAGATATGGAGAATCATGGTACATGAACAGTATGACGCTTTTGACCTTGAAAATGCCTCAGATCCTACTCTGATCAAGCCGAAAAGGCGTTTCGGTTGGTTTATCAGGGATGCTGCATTTAATGCTTATGATACCTTGGCATGTGTCGGTAATCTTACGAAGTCGTGCAAGGAAGGTGATATGTTGACAGAAGAACAGATTCTTGATCTGCAGCGAAATAACCCTGCTAATCTTGATGGCGTGGTTAATCCGTCCCGGAAACTAATACGTGCCAGTAAAAAGCTGAGAAAGTAGGTATTTTATGGATGAATTTATATATTCTCTTTTATCTTATCGGGATTATATGCGTTTTGTAAAGCCTTCCAGTTCTCCAAAAGAATACGGAATATTTCTGTTTAATAGGCGAAAGAAACGCAACAGCAAAAAAACAAGAAAGTAGGTGTTTTATGGATACTAAAATAAAATGCTCTGAATGTGAATATTGTAAACTTTATCATTCCCGGTATGGTAATCGGAAAAGCTGTTTTTGTGATCATCCGGATCAGGAGTATATCATGCAATATTTTTCTGATCGTGATATCCGGTCTATGCCTGGTTTTATTGGTTATACCGGGCGGAATGATAGTATTGTTCCTTGTAAATATACTCCTCGTTGGTGTCCCAGGAAGAAAGGCGGTGTGTAAGTATGGCTCTTGCTATTGTTTTAGTAATCTGCGCTACTGTGATTGTAGTGACTTATATGTTATGTCGTGTCCGTGAAAGGGAACAGGATTTGGAGGACGTGTATGAAGATATTTCTTTGTTACGTGTTTCGGTGGATCGTTTTAATTCGATCGAGGAAGTCAATGCAAGCAATCTCTCTTGTTTGTCTGATCATTTAAAACACGTTGATGAGGAAATCGATGAAATACAGAACGAGTTGTGCAACCGTTTGTAGCTTGCAACGTGCACTTTACCCTTTACGGTAGGGGGCACCCGGTTAGCCTTGTGACCAGGGACAGCGCCCACAAGCGAAGCGGGGCGCGTCCTTGGGCGCAAAGGTCCCGCGGTGCCGGGTTCCTGCCGTCAAGGGCGTTGCCTAGGGTTAGTATTACCCCTAGGCAACTTTTGTGACATGTGACAAAGTGGTTCTAAGCATGATATTTACTGAGTTTTTTGTTGTGACAAAGTTGTGACAAATAGCTGTGACAAAACAACTTCTGTGACAAAAAGGAGAAGCACATGGGTGACAAGACTGATTCAAGATCTCGTAAGTGGATGATTACCATTAATAATCCACTGGATAAAGGTTTTTCTCATGATAAAATTAAAGATGTGCTTTCTTCTATCCGTAATCTTGATTACTGGGCGATGTGTGATGAGATTGGAAACGAAAAGCATACATTACATACACATATTGTTATCCATCGTGGCGGTGCTCTTCGGTTTAGTACTTTACAGAAAATGTTTCCCCCTGGTTCACAACTTGATATGCTCCGGGGTACATTACAACAAGCACGCGATTATATTCGCAAAGAGGGAAAATATAAAGGTACTACGAAAGAAGAAACAAATCTTAAAAATACTTTTGAAGAATCCGGCATTGTTCCGGATGAACACCAGGGACAACGTAACGATCTTGTTGCCTTGTATGATATGATCAAAGATGGAAAAAGTAATTATGAGATCCTGGAAGATAATCCTAACTATATGATGCAGCTGGAAAAGGTCGAACGGTGCCGGGAAATACTCCGGTATGAACAATTTAAGAATATTGTTCGTGAGATGCATGTGGAATACTGGTTCGGTGATCCAGGAAGTGGCAAAACTTCCGGAGTATATAAGTTATATGGCGGATACGATAAAGTTTATCGTGTGACTGATAACCGGAACCCCTGGGACGGATATAAGGGGCAGGATGTTATTCTTTTTGATGATTTCCGCGCTTGTGATTTTGATATTAATATATTGCTTAAGTGGCTGGATATTTATCCCCTTGAACTTCCGTGTAGATATAATAATAAACAAGCCTGCTTCACGCATATATATTTTACAAGTAACATTTCTTTTGACCAGCTTTACAGAACAGTGCAATCAGAGGATGCCAGTACCTGGAATGCTTTTTGTAGACGGTTTAATCTGATCAAAGAGTTTCGGAGTGGATCGCAGTTTGATTATAAGGGTTATGATGATTTTTTGAAAAACAGATGGTTGCCACTTGATGATTCTGTGGATTGGTTCCGGAAGAATTATGGTGTAAAAATTTAGAGGGGCTTGTGCCCCTCTCTTTATTTTTCGCTTTTCTGTGGGTAGCTCAGTCCCAGTATCGCCATCAGATTTCTGTATGCTTCCAGTTCTGTCTTTCCCTCTGCGTATTGTTGATTTAAAAATCTCTGCATTTCAATAGCTGTCATTTCTTCATCCATAACCTGCACCCCTTTCTTGGGGATATTATAGGTTTTTTCCTTTCTGTTTGTCAATATTACAATCTCCAGCTGATACATTGCTCTAAAAAATTAGGGTCACATAGTGCTATTATCGCGCCTATGGTTTCAGGTGCTTTGCTTATGTCTGTATATCCCTCACATATTTTATTGATTTTATTGAGTCTTTCTTGCATTATTTCACATCTGATTTCCAGTTCTTTTTTTGTCATGTTGGTCCTCTTTCTCCCCGTCCTGCCGATAGGTCAGCATTTATTTATATTTTTTCTACGTAGATATATTCCTGGTTTCCGTTGTCATCGGTGTAGATCCCGTCGTACATCTCCCATATTCTATTGGCTCCTGCTTCCGTGTAATTTTGGTTAAATAACTGTTTTCCGCTTTCTGTTACGATCCTATAATTTTCTTTTTTAGCTTTCTTCATTTTGTCACCTTTCCAGCTCCTGCGGAGCCTATCACGTTTTTGGGTTTCTGCTCTGGGTTGTTGGTTTTGATTTTTCTTCCTGGGTCTTTCTGCTTCTATCATCTCCTTTTCTTATAAATTCGTTTTCGGTACATCTGTCTTGGGCGTCTGAATAATGGAAAATTTTTCTCCTGGGAAAAGTCAAGAAAACTATAAAAATCATTTTTCCGATTTTTATAGTTAGATAAAAATTCGTTACTTTGAATTTTTACGGTTCTTTACTTGGACCAGGTGAAAAATTATTATTCAGACTGATGCACAAGACATATCGAAAATGAATTGAAAAGGAGATGTACTGGAAAGACCAGGAAGAAAAAAGCCCCTTGAGGGGTTTGGGGTGTTTAATTCTTTTCATTGGGAACGTAGTGACCTTTGAAAAGTTTCCTTTCGTATCTCGGCTGACTGGACTATCAGGATCAGATATATTTGTCAAGGTCAGCGCAGCTGTTTATTTTAACCTTGATAAATATATCTATGATCCTGATACCCTCGAAGTATGAAAGGGGGTTCAGTCATGAAATACCTGACGGAGAAAGACAGATACCTGATTGAAAAGTTATATCAGGAAAAGACACCTGTAACAAAGATCGCGGAGATGATCGGATGCTGCAGAGCTACTGTCTACAATGAAATTAAAAGAGGTACTTTTATTGCAAGGGGTAAGCTGTGGCAGGATGAAAAGCGCTATGGCTATGATGTTGGTCAGCGGATCCATAAGGAAAATATGAGCCGTAGAGGTCGGAAAAGGAAATTATCTGCTGATGATCCATTTCTTGCGAAAGTGGCTGCTTTGATCCTGGATAAAAAGTATAGTCCGGAAGCTGCACTGTATGCGCTCCCGGATCACAAGCTATGTGTAAAGAGTATATATAATTATGTCTATGCTCATCGGATCCAGGGGGTAACGGTTAATAGTCTGCCTTATGCCCGCCCGAAAAAGGATAAAAGGTATAAGACGAAAAGAAAAGAATTTGAACGTGGAAAATCTATCGAAGAGAGACCCAGGGAAATCCTGGAACGTAAAGAATACGGTCACTGGGAAATGGATACAGTTTACAGTTCCAGGGATGACCTTACGTGTCTGCTGGTGCTGTCTGAAAGAAAATCACGTGATGAACTGATTTTCAAGATCAAGGACAGAACTGCAAAATCTGTGATCAGGGCATTGGATCAGTACGAAAGAAAAATAGGATCTCCGGCATTCCGGGAAAAATTTAAGACAATTACCTGTGATAATGGTATGGAATTTGCAGACTGGCAGTCTATCGAAAGAAGCTGCAGAACAAAGAAGAACCGCACAACGGTCTACTTTTGCCATCCGTACTGCTCCGGGGAGCGTGGTACAAATGAAAACAGTAACCGTTTTATTAGACGATGGATTCCAAAAGGTGATGATATTGGTTTGTATTCAAAGGCAGAAATACAAGCTATCCAGGATTGGATGAATCACTACCCCAGGAGACAGTTCAACGGTCTGTCTGCTGCTGATCTCGTAGGTTAACCAGGCACTTGATGAAAGGCGATGAAAAATTTGCCTTTTGTTTTGATGCCCTTTTTCTTTTGTCCCCCGGGGAGATGGGCGGGGGACATATAGACTATCTTAGTGATTGTATTATGATCACTTAGATAGTCTTATGAGGGGGTAGGAATGGTACAAAAATCTGTACCAAAAATTTGACAGAAAAACAGATTATGCAAAAGTTATTGTAAATCTGCACAATAAAAGAGTACTTTTAGCGCCTGATCCGGTTTCTAAAAGTACTCTTCTTTTGTGCACAATTAACAAAAATGAATATGTGTCTAAATATTACTTGCAATTCTCAGAATCGAAAACCCCCAGGCTGTTATACCTGGGGCTTTTCGATTTTCTTATGAGGGGGGGAGATAGTGAGTTCATCAACTATCTGAAATACATATTACAG
>ERZ1026878.295-NODE-295-length-40647-cov-13.473542_pt1 | contig 40647 bp, 26 predicted proteins | sample MGYA00380169_ERZ1026878 | MGnify/ENA primary metagenome ERZ1026878 (study PRJEB33269, sample SAMEA4719805) | human gut metagenome | biome: human-associated habitat; feature: organic feature; material: feces | place: Cameroon | collected 2013-10 ...
AGAATGACGGTTTGTATAAGGTGTTCTCAGAGAACTTCCCTATCACCGACACACGCAACAATTTCGTTCTTGAGTTCTTGGATTACTATATCGACCCGCCTCGCTACTCGATTGACGAGTGTCTTGAGCGTGGCCTGACATATAGCGTACCCTTGAAGGCTAAGATGAAACTCTACTGTACTGATCCCGACCACGAGGACTTCGGCACATTCATCCAGGACGTGTTCCTTGGCACTATCCCTTACATGACTTCCAACGGCACATTCGTGATCAACGGTGCCGAGCGCGTAGTCGTTTCGCAGTTGCACCGCTCTCCGGGCGTGTTCTTCGGCCAGGGTGTTCACGCCAACGGCACTGTGCTTTATTCTGCACGTATCATCCCGTTCAAGGGCTCTTGGATTGAGTTTGCAACCGACATCAACAACGTGATGTACGCCTATATCGACCGTAAGAAGAAGTTGCCAGTTACAACCCTTCTGCGTGCCATGGGCTACGAGCAGGACAAGGATATCCTCCAGATATTCGATCTTGCCGAGGAGATGAAGGTCAACAAGAAGAACATGAAGGCTGCTATCGGACGCAAGCTTGCCGCACGTGTGCTCAAGTCATGGAACGAGGACTTCGTAGACGAGGATACCGGCGAGGTTGTATCTATCGAGCGCAACGAGGTTATCATGGAGCGCGAGACCGAGCTTACCGAGGAGAATATTGACGATATCCTTGAGTCGGGTGCTCAGTCAATCCTTCTCCATAAGGATGCCGAGGCTGCCAACAAGTATGCTATCATCTTCAACACTCTTGCCAAGGACCCGTCTAACTCTGAGAAGGAAGCTGTGCTCTACATCTACCGCCAGTTGCGTAATGCAGATCCTGCCGACGACGCTTCTGCACGTGAGGTGTTCCAAAACCTCTTCTTCTCTGACAAGCGTTACGACTTGGGTGAGGTAGGTCGCTACCGTATTAACAAGAAACTCGGTCTTGACACCGACTCTGAGGTGCGTGTACTTACCAAGGATGACATCATCGAAATTATCAAGTATCTCATTCAGCTGGTCAACTCCAACGCTACAGTCGACGATATCGACCACCTCTCAAACCGCCGCGTGCGTACTGTAGGTGAGCAGTTGAGCAACCAGTTCTCTATAGGTCTGGCACGTATGAGCCGCACTATCCGCGAGCGCATGAACGTGCGCGACAACGAGGTGTTCCAGCCAACCGACCTTATCAACGCCAAGACTATATCAAGCGTTGTAAGCTCGTTCTTCGGAACCAACCCATTGTCACAGTTCATGGACCAGACCAACCCGCTTGCCGAGGTAACTCACAAGCGTCGTCTCTCAGCCCTTGGTCCTGGCGGTCTTTCTCGTGAGCGCGCAGGTTTCGAGGTTCGAGACGTTCACTATACACACTACGGTCGTCTGTGTCCTATCGAGAGTCCTGAGGGTCCGAACATCGGTCTTATCTCTTCTCTCTGTGTGTATGCCACTATCAATGAGCTTGGCTTCATCGCCACTCCTTACCGCAAGGTTAAGGATTCGGTAGTAGACCTTGACAACAAGGACGTTGTCTACCTCACCGCTGAGGAGGAGGAAAACCACGTTATCGGTCAGGGTAATGCTCCGCTCCGTGAGGATGGCACATTCATCCGCGACTACGTTAAGTGCCGTCAGAACGCTGAGTTCCCGGTAGTTCCCCCATCTGAGGTAGACCTCATGGACGTGTCGCCGCAGCAGATTGCATCTGTATCAGCAGGTCTTATCCCGTTCTTGGAGCATGATGACGGTCACCGTGCGCTCATGGGATGTAACATGATGCGCCAGGCAGTTCCATTGCTCCACAACGACGCACCTATCGTAGGTACAGGTTTGGAGAAGCAGGTGTGCGAGGATTCACGCACAATGATTACCGCTGAGGGCGAGGGCGTCATCGAGTATGTAGACGCTACAACCATCCGTATCCTTTACGATCGCACAGAGGATGAGGAGTTCGTAAGCTTCGAGCCGGCTCTCAAGGAGTATCGCATACCGAAGTTCCGCCGCACCAACCAGAACATGACCATCGACCTTCGCCCGATCTGCAACAAGGGTCAGCGCGTTAAGAAGGGCGACATCCTTACCGAGGGTTATGCTACAGAGGACGGCGAGCTTGCACTTGGCCGCAACCTTCTCGTTGCCTACATGCCTTGGAAGGGTTACAACTATGAGGACGCCATCGTGCTTTCGGAGCGTATGGTTCGCGACGACGTGCTCACATCAGTTCACGTAGACGAGTACTCACTCGACGTGCGTGAGACAAAGCGTGGTCTTGAGGAGTTCACAAGCGATATTCCTAACGTTTCGGAAGAGGCAACTAAGGACCTCGACGACAACGGTATCGTTCGCATTGGTGCTCGTATCGAGCCGGGCGACATCATGATTGGTAAGATTTCGCCTAAGGGCGAGAGCGATCCTTCACCAGAGGAGAAACTTCTGCGTGCCATCTTTGGCGACAAGGCAGGCGACGTTAAGGACTCTTCATTGAAGGCCAACCCATCGTTGAGCGGTGTAGTAATCGACAAGAAGCTCTTCGCACGTGCCGTTAAGACACGCGAGTCGAAGAAGCAGGACAAGGTGATACTTGCCAAGATTGACGAGGAGTATGAGGCAAAGAACGACGACTTGAAGGATATTCTCGTCGACAAGCTCCTCACACTTACCGACGGCAAGGCTTGCATGGGCGTGAAGGACTACTCTGGTGCCGAGATTATCAACCGCGGCAGCAAGTTTACAACCACAATGCTCAAGAACCTTGAGTACGACGGTATCCAGTCGAACGATTGGACCGACGACGAGCATGCCAACAAGCTCATCTCAAAGCTCATCATGAACTATATACGCAAGTATAAGTTGCTCGACGCAGAGCTTAAGCGCAAGAAGTTCGCCATTACTATTGGCGACGAGCTGCCTTCAGGCATCCTGCAGATGGCAAAGGTTTATGTAGCCAAGAAGCGTAAGATTGGTGTAGGTGATAAGCTCGCCGGTCGTCACGGTAACAAGGGTATCGTATCTAAGATTGTGCGCATGGAAGATATGCCGTTCCTTGAGGACGGTCGTCCAGTAGACCTTGTGTTGAACCCTCTGGGTGTGCCTTCTCGTATGAACCTCGGTCAGATATTCGAGGCTATCCTCGGTGCTGCCGGCCGCAAGCTCGGTGTTAAGTTTGCTACTCCTATCTTCGACGGTGCTCACCTTGAGGACCTCTCAGAGTGGACCGACAAGGCAGGTCTGCCTCACCTCTGCTCAACCCACCTTTATGATGGTGAGACAGGCGAGCGTTTCGACCAGCCGGCAACAGTAGGTGTCACCTACTTCCTCAAGCTCGGCCACATGGTAGAGGACAAGATGCACGCCCGTTCAATCGGTCCGTACTCGCTCATCACACAGCAGCCACTTGGTGGTAAGGCACAGTTTGGTGGTCAGCGTTTCGGAGAGATGGAGGTTTGGGCTATCGAGGCATTCGGTGCCAGCCACGTGCTTCAGGAGATTCTGACAATCAAGTCCGACGACACCGTTGGCCGCTCTAAGGCTTACGAGGCAATCGTCAAGGGCGATCCAATGCCAACTCCTGGCATACCAGAGTCGCTCAACGTGCTCTTGCATGAGCTCCGCGGTCTTGGTCTCAGCATCAAACTCGATTAATCCCGACATCCCTAAACTATAGAAATATATGGCTTTCAAGAAAGATACAAAAGTTAAGAATAATTTCACGAAGATTACCATCGGACTTGCCTCTCCCGAGGAAATCCTGGAAAATTCGTATGGCGAGGTGACCAAGCCTGAGACCATCAACTACCGTACTTACAAGCCCGAGCGCGACGGTTTGTTCTGCGAGCGCATCTTCGGTCCGACACGCGACTACGAGTGCGCCTGTGGCAAGTACAAGCGCATCCGCTATAAGGGCATTGTCTGCGACCGATGCGGTGTTGAGGTGACAGAGAAGAAGGTTCGCCGCGAGCGTAGCGGACACATCGAGCTTGTGGTGCCAGTGGCCCACATCTGGTATTTCCGCTCTCTGCCCAACAAGATTGGCTATTTGCTTGGTATGCCTACCAAGAAGCTCGACCAGGTGATTTACTACGAGAAGTACGTAGTGATCCAGCCGGGTGCTCTTCAGGGTCGCACCGACTCTGAGGGCATGGAGCTCAATGGTTCGCACAAGTACGACCTCCTTTCTGAGGAGGAGTATATGGACATCATCGACAACAAGCTTGGCACCGAGAACGACTATCTTGAGGACTCAGACCCCAACAAGTTCATCGCCAAGATGGGTGCCGAGGCTGTCTATGATCTCCTTGCCAACCTCGACCTCGACTCACTCTCTTACGAGCTTCGCGACCGTGCCAACAACGACTCTTCGCAGCAGCGTAAGACAGAGGCTTTGAAGCGTCTGCAGGTGGTAGAGGCATTCCGTGGCTCTAAGGATGTGAACCGTCCTGAATGGATGATCATGAAGATAATTCCTGTCATCCCGCCAGAACTTCGTCCGCTCGTACCTCTGGATGGTGGCCGTTTCGCTACATCCGACCTCAACGACCTCTACCGTCGTGTTATCATCCGTAACAACCGTTTGAAGCGACTCGTAGAAATCAAGGCTCCTGAGGTAATCCTCCGCAACGAGAAGCGTATGCTTCAGGAGGCTGTCGACAGCCTCTTCGACAACTCTCGCAAGTCGAGTGCCGTAAAGAGCGACGCCAACCGTCCTCTCAAGTCACTCTCTGACTCATTGAAGGGTAAGCAGGGACGTTTCCGTCAGAACCTCCTCGGTAAGCGTGTTGACTACTCAGCACGTTCGGTAATCGTTGTAGGTCCTGAGCTCAAGATGGGCGAGTGCGGTCTGCCAAAGCTTATGGCAGCCGAGCTTTACAAGCCATTCATCATCCGCAAGCTCATCGAGCGCGGCATCGTGAAGACTGTTAAGAGTGCCAAGAAGATTGTCGACCGTCGTGAGCCGGTAATCTGGGATATCCTTGAGAACGTGATGAAGGGTCACCCAGTGATGCTCAACCGTGCGCCGACACTTCACCGTCTCGGTATCCAGGCATTCCAGCCTAAGCTCATCGAGGGCAAGGCTATCCAGCTCCACCCGTTGGCATGTACTGCGTTCAACGCCGACTTCGACGGTGACCAGATGGCTGTTCACCTCCCGTTGAGCAACGAGGCAGTGCTTGAGGCACAGATATTGATGCTCCAGAGCCACAACATCCTTAACCCTGCCAATGGTGCTCCTATCACAGTGCCTTCGCAGGATATGGTGCTTGGTCTCTACTATATCACCAAGATTCGTCCGGGCGCAAAGGGTGAGGGACTCACCTTCTACGGCGACGAGGAGGCTCTTATCGCCAACAACGAGGGCAAGTGCGACCTCCACGCTTTGGTGAAGGTGGTTGTAAACGACCTTGTTGACGGCAAGCTCCAGAAGCGTATGATTGAGACAACCGTAGGTCGTGTCATCGTAAACCAGATTATTCCTGAGGAAGTAGGCTTCTTCAACGACGTAATCTCAAAGAAGACACTTCGCGGACTCATCTCAAGCGTAATCAAGGCTGTAGGCTTTGCACGTGCCTGCGAGTTCCTCGACGGTATCAAGAACCTCGGTTACCGCATGGCTTATGTGGCAGGTCTTTCGTTCAACCTTGACGACATCATCATCCCGCCAGAAAAGAAGGAGATTGTGGATCGTGGTCAGGCTGAGGTACGTGCCATTGAGGACAACTACAACATGGGCTTCATCACTGAGAACGAGCGTTACAACCAGGTTATCGACACTTGGACCCACGTGAACAACGACCTCGCCAACATCCTTATGAAGGAGATGACCGAGGCCGACCAAGGCTTCAACGCCGTATTCATGATGCTCGATTCAGGAGCCCGTGGTTCTAAGGACCAGATTAAGCAGCTCTCTGGTATGCGTGGTCTTATGGCTAAGCCTATGAAGGCAGGTGCCGAGGGACACCAGATCATTGAGAACCCGATTATATCTAACTTTAAGGAAGGTATGTCGGTGCTCGAGTACTTCATCGCCTCGCACGGTGCCCGTAAGGGTCTTGCCGATACCGCTATGAAGACAGCCGACGCCGGTTACCTCACACGTCGATTGGTTGACGTCTCTCACGACGTTATCATCTCAGAGGAAGACTGTGGCACACTCCGCGGACTCGTTTGCACCGCTCTAAAGAACGGCGACGAGATTATCTCTTCTCTCGGCGAGCGCATCCTTGGCCGTGTATCAGTACACGATATCATCCATCCTTCTACCGGCGAGCTTCTCGTTCATGCTGGCGAGGAAATAACAGATGCTGTTGCCAAGGCAATCGAGGACTCTCCAATTGAGAGTGTTGAGATTCGCTCTGTGCTCACTTGCGAGAGCAAGAAGGGTGTCTGCATGAAGTGTTATGGCCGCAACCTTGCCACACAGCGCATGGTTCAGCTCGGCGAGGCCGTGGGCGTTATCGCAGCACAGGCTATCGGTGAGCCGGGTACTCAGCTTACTCTCCGTACGTTCCACGCCGGTGGTGTGGCTGGTAACGCAGCCGCCAACGCATCTATCACTGTCAAGAACGACTGTAAGCTCCACTTTGAGGATATCCGTGTGGTTCCGTTCGTCGAGAACAACGGCGAGAAGGACATCGACTGCCAGATGGTAGTAAGCCGTCTGTCGGAGGTTCACTTCATCGATCCGCACACAGACATCACACTCGCAACACAGAACGTGCCTTACGGTTCTTCACTCTACTTCAAGGAGGGCGACCTCGTGAAGAAGGGCGACCTCATTGCCAAGTGGGACCCGTTCAACGCTGTCATCGTGACAGAATATGCAGGTACATTGCGTTTCAACGACGTAATCGAGGGCGTAACCTACCGTGCCGAGACTGATGAGGCTACAGGTCTTACCGAGAAGATTATCACCGACTCTAAGGACAAGTCGAAGGTGCCTACCTGCGACGTGCTCGACAAGAATGGCGAAATCATCGGTACCTACAACTTCCCAGTGGGCGGTCACGTGGTTTGCGAGGACGGTCAGACCGTAAAGACAGGTACTACACTCGTCAAGATTCCGCGTGCTGCAGGTTCTGCAGGCGATATCACCGGTGGTCTTCCACGAGTTACCGAGCTGTTCGAGGCCCGCAACCCGTCTAACCCAGCTGTCGTTTCGGAAATCGACGGTGAGGTGACAATGGGTAAGGTTAAGCGTGGTAACCGCGAGATCATCGTTACATCCAAGACTGGCGACCAGCGCAAGTATCTCGTATCTCTGTCTAAGCAGATTCTTGTTCAGGAGCACGACGCCGTGCGTGCGGGCACTCCGCTTTCAGACGGTGTTATCACTCCGGGCGACATCCTCGCCATCAAGGGTCCTACCGCTGTTCAGGAGTACATCGTGAACGAGGTTCAGGACGTTTACCGTCTGCAGGGTGTGAAGATCAACGACAAGCACTTCGAGATTATCGTGCGTCAGATGATGCGCAAGGTACGCATCGACGAGCCGGGCGACACTACATTCCTTGAGCAGGAGATGGTTGACAAGCTCGACTTTGCTGAGGAGAACGACCGTATATGGGGCAAGAAGTATGTCACCGACGCAGGCGACAGCGACGTGCTCAAGGTGGGTCAGATTGTTTCTGCCCGCAAGCTGCGCGACGAGAACTCAAGCCTCAAGCGCCGTGACTTGCGCCTTGTTCAGGTGCGCGACACCGTTCCTGCAACATCTACACAGATACTTCAGGGTATCACACGTGCCGCATTGCAGACTAAGAGCTTCATCTCGGCTGCTTCGTTCCAGGAGACAACCAAGGTGCTCAACGAGGCTGCTATCCGCGGTAAGAGCGACTTCCTTGAGGGTATGAAGGAGAACGTGATCTCTGGTCACCTCATCCCGGCAGGTACAGGTCTTCGCCAGTGGGAGAAGATTGTCGTTGGTTCTAAAGAGGAATACGACCGTATGCAGGCCAACCGCCGCAATGTGACAGACTATTCCAACCAGACCGACTCTACTACAGTAGAATAAATAAGAAGTGATAAAAACATAATATTAAAGAACGCTGCAAGCAGACTTCAAAAGAGTTTGACTTGCAGCGTTTTTTTTAAGCTTAACCGACAAAGCCGTCATCACTGATGATAAGTGTAGCTTATTACTGATTTTATGTGTGCGATAACAATTGTGTGTTTGTGTGTTTTTTTCATTACAGAGGCAAAAAAGTTGAAAAAAAGCTTGGCGGTTTGGAAACAAAACGCTAAATTTGCAACATCGAAACTAAATAAACAATACGCGTCATTATAACAACAAGATGAAAAATGGCGCAAAGAAGAAGCATAAAGACAGACGACGGACTTTTATAGTCAACACAAAGACAGTTGCACTGAGATGCAACATGTAAAATAATCAAGAAATGAATGGGAAAGTGAATTGAACGTGTTATGTGCCGTACAGCCATAATTGGCTTTTGCAGGATTGGTAGTGTGCCAGTACTTGTAAAGAGTGCGAAGCGCATATAATGTTCTGTTGATGTGAACCCACAACTATACAAAAACTTATGTAACAGACCTCAAACCAAAAACAATATAACACCCCAATATCCCAGACATCCCAAAACATAAAAACGTAAACAACGTTTGAAAAAGCGATATAAATAAATTTATTATCTAACTAAACTTTTGGCTTATGAAAAAGAGATTTCTTAGCGCAATGATTCTTGGAGCACTAACCGTGACTTCAACTAACACGCTTACTTCATGTAAGGACTATGATGACGACATCTCTGATCTCCAGGAGCAGATTAATGCAAATTCATCGGCACTTGAGCAGATTAAGGCCCTCATCAAGAGTGGTCAGGTCATCACAGGCGTAACTAACAGTGGTACAGGCGTTACCTTCACAATGAGTGACGGTAATTCATACACTGTGACTAATGGTAAAGATGGTAAGGACGGTGCAGTCGGCGCAACTGGAGCTACTGGTGCAACAGGTGCTACGGGTGCAGCGGGCAAGGATGCCAAAGTATGGACCATTGGCGAGGATGGCTACTGGTACTGCGATGGCGTGAAGACCGAATTCCCATCTCGTGGCGCAACTGGCGCTCAGGGCGAAAAGGGCGACAAGGGTGATACCGGCGCAACTGGTGCTCAGGGCGAAAAGGGCGAAAAGGGCGACAAGGGTGATACCGGCGCAACTGGTGCTCAAGGCGAAAAGGGCGACAAGGGCGATAAGGGTGATACCGGCGCAACTGGTGCTCAAGGCGAGAAGGGCGACAAAGGCGATAAGGGTGACAAGGGCGATAAGGGTGACACCGGCGCAACTGGTGCAACCGGCGCAACTGGAGCTCAAGGCGAAAAGGGCGACAAGGGTGATAAAGGCGACAAGGGCGATAAGGGTGACACTGGTGCAACCGGCGCAACTGGTGCTACTGGCGCAACTGGAGCTCAAGGCGAGAAGGGTGACAAGGGCGATATCGGCTTGACAGGCGGATATTATAAGCCAAACCTTGGAACAGGCAATTTCGACTATGTAGATCCTAATGGCAATGTATCTGATTCTGGTATTTCTTGGCTTGGCCAGGGCTTGACCGTAATTGATAGAGGTACATACTATTGGCTTTGCAATGTAGTTGTCGACGGAAAGCTTGATAATATTAAGGTTTCTAAGGGTATGGATCTTGGCTCTATTGTATATAGCCCGTCTGCATATTACGGTGGTATCCAGGCTATCATGCTGAACGCTTATAAGTATAAGGCTATCGATTGCTTCACTGCAAATAAGACTGTGGATCAGCCTGTAAGTAATAAGTATAAGGACGATCATAATAGTCTTGATCCTGCTTATCCTGAACGTACATTCGTTCCGAATGTTGTAATGAACTATTATCTCAACCCGAAGAGTGCATTCATCGATACAGATGCTTCTAAGTTTGAGTTCGTAGCAACTGACGCTGCTTATACACGTGCTTTCAGTGGCTCTGATCTCTTCAGTGGCTCTGATCTCAAGGTTAAGAGTGTATCTCAGGAGAAGATTGGTGGCAAACCAACAGGCTTGTTCACCGTTGTTGCTCGAGTGAACAATGCTAATAAGATTAAGACTATTGATAAAGATGCGGATGTATCTCAGGTAACTGTTGCAGCTCTCCGTTATGCAGATGGTGATACAGCTGTTATCTCTGATTTTGCAGCTCTGAAGCGTCAGATGAATACAAACTTCTCAGTACGCTATGCTGATGGTAATAAACTTTACGCTAATCAGGATGGTGCTCGTGATAATTCTGCAGTTCTTAGTTTTGAGCGTGGCAAGGAATTGGATTTGACAAAAGCATTCAAGGCGTACTATAGTCAGAATGGCAATTCTGAAGAAGTGGAGTTCAAAGCCAATGACATGAATAATGCAGGATTTAAGCTGGATTATGAACTTATCGGTTATCTTACAAAGGATAATGATGCTAAGTACACCAACCAGTCAGAGCGTTGTGAAATCAAGGACGGCAAGCTCTACCTGCAAGACGCTAAGCCAGGTGATGAAGGACGTACTCCTATTATCCGTGTTAAGCTTGTTGATACCAATAATGGTAATGCAGTAGCTGCTGTTGGCTATGTGAAGGTGCTTATCACAGAGAAGATTGCTGAGCCTATTGTATTGTCTAATCCTATTAACTGGAAGGCAAGTTACACTTTGGTTTGTGAAAATGGAGAATTTAACACATTCAAGATGACATGGCAACAGATGGAGGACTTAGTTCTCAATAAGGTTGGTTTGTCTAAGGCTGACTTCGAGAAGATTTATGAGCTTAAGGTAGATGCTTCTTCTCATGAGGCAATACAGTACAAGGAGAATAATGGTACCTTTACTCAGGTTCAAAATTATGAGAAGTTCGGCGTTGTGAAGTTTACCGATACTGGTGATGCTGACGCAATGACAAACGTTCTCAAGTGGACTATCTATAACGGTGAGGCATATCTTGCTGCTAAGAACAAGAATATTGCAGCTAAGCAGGTTATCGTAGCATGGACTCCTAAGACTGATGTGGCTGGTTATAAGTCACGTGGTATCATTTATGCTACTCTGCAGTGGACAATAGACGAGCGCAACATCAATCCTGAGGCTTCTATCAAGAATGAGGAGGACAAGACTTACGCATTGTGGGCTGAAAACTATGCATATGCTAAGGCTGGTGTAAATAGCAATTGCGACTTTAATGTCACAACTACTTCTTCGTTCAACAAGGATCCTTATAGTATTGTTAAAGAACGTCTTGGTTCTTACAGCTCGCTCCTTAAAGGTATGGAATATGAGTTCACATCTGCTGAGTCTACTAAGGGTTATAATTTGGTAGTTTCTCTTGATCGTAAGGAAGTGAGATGCAATGGTGAAACTCTCGTTTCTATTGGAGCTGATGGAAAGACTCTCACCTATGCAGATAATACTTTAGCAAAGCAGATTCTCAACTCTGATGACGAACCATTGACTGTCAAGATCAAGATGATTCCTACTTCTTGCGCTCCTGCAGAAGGTGTGATCGTTCTTAATAACGACGAGTATGCAATGAAGTACATCCGCCCGATGACTATTACCGAGAATAAGGCTGCAGACATTGTGGATAGAGCTGAGGTAACAAAGACCAGCAAGGTAACAATGAAATTCAAGAATTGGCTTGGTGAGGAAGTTGACTATGCTAAGTACGAATTGAAAGGTGCTAAGGCATTGGTTGAGAATCCTAATGTGAAAGTTACCTCTAACTTCAATAAGGGTGGTGATAATTTTGAGGTAATTCCTAACGAACTCAAGATTAGCTATGACGGAAGCACATTTGATCCAGCTACTGGCGATTACGGTACAATCAGCTACTGGCGTTCAGAGTCGCTCGTAGTAGTTCAGGACTTCAAGGTACGAGTTCCTATCCTCGTTAACTACAAGTGGGGTCAGATTCCTGTAACACTTGAGTTCACTGTTAAGAAGACCAAGTAATGATATTTTGTCGGTAATCAACCGCAAAGTGGAAATGCGTAAATTCGGGCTAAACGCCCGATGAAATAAGGAGGCAGGTTCGGCAAGGCAAACGTTTCGCCAAGCCTGCCTCCTGCTTTATAGATACAGAAGGGTTTTTTACGATAAACAGTTAATAACAAACAACTAATACACAGACAACTATGAAAACAAGAAATACGCGTCTATCGCTCCTGCTGGCTGTTCTTGTGATGTTGCTATCGGTAAGTGTAATATCGTGCAACTCCAAGAAGGAGCAGAAAGGACCGCAACCCACAGAATTTGAGATGGGCATGACCAACCAAGACTCCATCGCCGTGCGTGGACTCATCGATCAGTTCTTCTCCTTTGTCAAGGCTAAGGATTATGCGGCAGCCACAGAAATGCTCTACCGCACTTCGTACGACAACCCCAAAACGGAGCCACAGCCCATCGACAATAAGGAGATACAGGAGGTGATGGGACTCTTGAAATCGGTGCCAATGGTTGACTATAAGATTGAGTACATCAAGTTCAACGAGTCATACGACAATGAGGTGCTATGTACCGTAATCATCAAGAAGTCGAAGAGCAAGGACATGCCCGACATTACAACAAAGATGTTCTTCAAGCCTATGAGCTACTTGGGACAGTGGTGTCTGGGGCTTATGAACTCCGAATGGGGCGACGATGGTGTGGTTGATCCAGCCAAGCGCGACTCCGTGAAAGAAGAATATGCCAAGGAACAGAAAGAAGCCAAGGCGACGAAGAAATGAAAAAGCGCACAGAATTTAAGTACACTTCATGTAAGATTGGTTTAGTGCTCTGCGCATTAGTTTTTTGTATTAACAGTTTAAAATCACTTTTTCATTTCGCGGTCTCGGCTGTTTCACTGGTGTGTGAACATAAGTGTGGCGAGCCGGACCGCCTTGTTTAAGCCCTGTTCAGACTCGTTGCAGGCTTAACGAAAGGTGATATTTTTGCAGAAAACGGCGTAAAAGCTTTGCTAATTCACAAATAATCAGTAACTTTGCACCCACGTTTGGCGAAAATGAGTAGCCAACGCAAGCAATATTATAGTATAACCAAATTAAACAAAACGAAAAAAAATGATTATTGTACCGGTAAAAGATGGTGAGAACATCGAAAGAGCTCTCAAGAAGTTCAAGAGAAAATTCGAAAAGACAGGTGTTGTTAAGGAGTTGCGCGCACGCCAGCAGTACAACAAGCCTTCTGTTCTGAAGAGACTCAAGATGGAGCACGCTATCTATGTACAGCAGCTCCGCGCCAACGAGGAATAATATTAGTTTCCAAATCGTTAGCACGCGTTATTAACAACTAAACAGACCATGCGCTTCTGCTCTTTGCTACATAGAGAAAGAGCGCATCGGGTCGGATGGACCAGGAGGTGTACGTACACTTAGACATATAATCATTTCAACGATATCAAGCCCACCGGAGACCTAACCTATGCATGAGGCAGGTCGTATGTACGGAGGCACCAACAACTTAAAAAGGCAAAAGAAACTGTCGTCACACAAGTGGCAGACTGTTTCTTTTGCCTTTTTTTTGTTATGTACAAACCTTGGTGGTTATTCATAAACCTTAGCCATTTTAATAATGCTTGCAGGAATGAGCTGGCTCACGTCTTCTCCCCGTCGTATGCGCTCGCGCACCATAGTGCTGCTCACGTCGTAGAGTCCCGTGTCTACAAGCTTGACGTTGTGCGGAAGCGTAGAGGCTTCGATGTCGTAGCCACGTCGCGGATAGATGCGGATAGGGTAGTGGGCGATGATGTCGTCGGCATGATACCAACGGTCGAACACCTGCCAGTTGTCGGCACCTATGAGCAGAGTGAACTCACGGTCGGGATAGTCGCGCGACAGACTCTGTAGCGTGTGCCACATGTATGACGGGCGAGGCATGTGAAACTCGTAGTCGCATGCCGTTACACAAGGGATGTCGGCTGTGGCACGTCGTGTCATGTCGAGTCGCAGTCGCTCGTCAAGAAGGTCGGCCGACTGCTTTAATGGATTCTGTGGCGACACCATGAGCCATACCTCGTCCACAGCATCGCAATCGAGCATTGCCCGTGCGATGGCTATGTGGCCGTTGTGTATGGGGTTGAATGAACCGCCGTAGATGCCGGTCCTGATTTTGTTTGTCATAGACCAATAAATTCCTTCACAATCTTCATGGTTTCCTCAACCGCTTTCTCAAGATCGTCGTTTATCACCACGCGGTCGAACTTAGGAGCCTGCGACAGCTCGAACTCAGCACGCTCGATGCGTTGCTCGATAACCTCGGGAGCATCGGTGGCACGACCCGTCAGTCGACGACGCAACTCCTCTACCGATGGTGGCTGAATGAAGATGCTCAGCGCGCGCGAGCCATAGAACTGCTTGATGTTGCATCCGCCCTTCACGTCGACATCGAACACCACGTTGTCGCCACGCTCAGCCTGAGTCTCCACCTGCTGCTTCAGAGTGCCGTAGAAGCGGTCCTTGTACACCTCTTCGTATTCTAAGAACTCGTCGCGCTTGATGCGCTCGCGAAACTCCTCAGGCGAGAGGAAGAAATATTCCACACCATTCTTCTCAGTGCCGCGTGGCGCACGGCTGGTGCATGATATGGAGAATGCAAGATGCAACTCTGGATGCTGCATCAGACGGTTGATGATTGTGCTTTTGCCGCTTCCCGAGGGAGCGGAGAAAATTATAAGTTTACCCATTTTGGAATGTTGAATGTTGAGTGTTGAATGTTGAATTGTTGCGGCGGGGCCGCAATGTTGAGTGTTGAATGTTGAGTGTTGAATGTTGAGTGTTGAATGTTGAATTGTTGCGGCGGGGCCGCAATGTTGAATTTTTCATTTAAGAATTTTGATTTTGAGAAAAAATAAACTCATAATTCACCATTCTTCATTGCGGCTCTGCCGCAACAATTCAACATTCAACACTCAACATTCAACATTCTTACAGCGCATTTAGCACTTGCTCCTTAATCTGCTCCAGTTCATCCTTCATCTTCACCACAATGTTCTGCATTTCGGCGTTGTTGCTCTTCGAACCGGTAGTATTTATTTCGCGTCCCATTTCCTGAGCTATGAATCCAAGCTTCTTGCCCTGTCCGTGTCCCTCCTGCATAGTCTCGCGGAAGTACTTCAGGTGATTGGCAAGGCGTTGTTTCTCCTCGCTGATGTCGAGTTTCTCGATATAGTAGATAAGCTCCTGCTCCAGGCGGTTTTTGTCGTACTCCACATCGGGAATCGACTTAAGACCCTCAACAATGCGTGCACGAATCTTCTCCACGCGTGCCTTCTCGTAAGGCTCGATGCTAAGAAGCAGCTGCTCGATGTTGTCCACCTTCTCGCCAAACTTCTTCTCCAAGGCAGCACCTTCCTGAGTGCGGAAAGCCACAAGCTTGTCGATAGCCTCGTCCACGGCAGCACGAGCCACGCTCCATTCCTTGTCGTCGAGAGTCTCCACCTCGGTCTTGGCAGTAACGTCGGGCATTCGCATGAGTGTTAGGAACCAGTCCTCTGGCTCAGGAATGTTGCAACGCTGTGCAATAGCCTTAATCTGCTGGCAGTAGTTCTCGGCGAGAGCCGCATTGATGACAGTGGCATCCGAAGCAGCGTCCTTCTCAATCCAGATGGCAAAGTCCACCTTGCCTCTCAGCACACGCTGCTGAATAGTCTGGCGAATTTCCATCTCCTTCTCTCGGTAGAGCGGAGCGATACGAGTAGACAGGTCGAGACTCTTGCTGTTGAGCGACTTAATCTCGACATTGATTTTCTTTCCATTGTAGACTGCGACCGATTTGCCGTAGCCCGTCATTGATAGTATCATATTATGTTGTTTATATGTATTTTTACTGTAGTGTTGATTTATAAGAATGCAAAAATACTTATTATTTTCCGAAATAAAGCGTTATAGAGTCAAAAATGGATGATTTCATTTTGTGTTGCCGTTGATTTCCATTAACTTTGCACTTATATATATGTAATATCGCGACCCACTGTTAGCCATTGGAGCAGAATTTTGTAGCATTAAGTCCAGTGGTTAGGAGTTGCAGGGTTGCATGAACAAAAGAAAATTGTTTTAGCATGTCGTGTATTTTGAATATTGATACGAGCACCAATGTGTGCTCAGTAGCCGTCAGCCAGGATGGCGCTTGCATTTTCTCCAAGGAAGATCATGATGGTCCCAACCATGCCGTGAATCTCGGAACATTTGTCGATGAGGCCATGTCCTTTGCCGACAGTCATGCCATACCCCTCGACGCCGTGGCCGTGAGTCAGGGACCAGGCTCCTACACCGGACTCCGCATCGGAGTGTCCATGGCCAAGGGCATCTGTTTTGGCCAGAATCTTAAGCTGATTTCCGTGCCCACCCTTGAGCTTATGGCAGTGCCCGTGTTGCTTCGCGAGGAAGTGGAGGAGGGAGCCTTGCTTTGCCCCATGCTCGACGCGCGCCGCATGGAAGTGTACTCTGCCGTCTACGACCGTGCCCTAAAGGAGGTGCGTGGCATCCAGGCCGACATTGTCGACGAGAACACATACAAGGAATATCTCGACCGTGGCCTCGTATATTTCTTTGGCAACGGAGCCGAGAAGTGTATGGAAGTAATCAACCATCCCAACGCACGCCTTATCAAGGGTGTAGAGCCGTTGGCCAAATGGATGTATCCCCTTGCCGAGCGACGCATAGCCAGGGAGCAATACGAGGATGTGGCCTATTTCGTGCCATTCTACCTTAAGGACTTCGTGGCAAAAGAATCAAAAAAACTGCTTTAACACAGAAAAAGATACAGAATGAAGATAACAGGACTTGATTATAACACACAGCGCGAGCGTCTCATACTGCCCGAATACGGACGCGAGGTGCAGCAGATGGTCGACCATTGCATCGCGCTGCCCAACCGTGCTCTGCGCCAGCGTTGCGCTGAGTCGATAGTGGCAGTAATGGAGCGTATGTCGCCCCCAGCGTGCGACGACAGCGACTACCGTCATAAACTCTGGGACCATCTTGCGCTCATGAGCAACTTCAAGCTCGACATCGACTATCCCTTCGACATCAGCGAGGCCAAGAAGATGCTTGAGAAGCCGGCTCCCATGTCTTATCCCATGAAGCGCATTCCCGTGCGCCACTATGGCATGATGATGTTCGAGATGTTCGACCTCTTGAAGCAGATGCCCGAAGGAAGCGACCGCACCGAGCTTGTGCGCCTTGTGGCCAACCAAATGAAGCGCGACCTCGTGCAGTGGGGCCACGGCTCCAACGATAACGAGAAGGTGGCTTCCGACCTTGCCCACTATACCGACGGCAAGGTGCAGCTCGACCTCGACACGTTCAAGTTTGAGCGTATAGCTCCCGACATTCGAAACAACGATAAGAAACAACGCAGACGCAAATAAATTCCCATACAACGCCTATGGAAACGTTTATCATAGAGGGCGGTCATCCGCTTAGCGGCACCATCATTCCGCAGGGTGCCAAGAATGAGGCTCTTGAGGTGATAGCGGCAACGCTGCTCACATCGGAACCAGTGCGCATTAGCAACATTCCCGACATCCTTGATGTCAACAACCTCATAAAGCTCCTCACCGACATTGGTATGAAGGTGACGCGCAACTCGCGCAACGACTATACATTCCAGGCCGACGAGCTGAACCTTGAATATCTCGCGAGCGACGAATATGTGCAGAAATGCTCTGCCCTGCGTGGCTCGGTGCTGCTCATGGGTCCGCTGCTCGGACGCTTCGGAAGAGCCACTGTGGCTGAGCCGGGAGGCGACAAGATAGGTCGCCGACGTCTCGACACCCACTTCCTCGGATTCAAGTGTCTTGGCGCAAAGTTCATCAACGACGACGAGCGCAAGGTCTACACCATCGAGGCAAAGCATCTTAAGGGCACATACATGCTGCTCGATGAGGCTTCGGTTACGGGTACTGCCAACATCATCATGGCTGCTGTCCTGGCCGAAGGCACTACCACCATCTACAACGCAGCCTGCGAGCCTTACATCCAGCAGCTCTGCCACATGCTCAACAGCATGGGAGCCAACATCTCGGGCATAGCCTCCAACCTCATTACCATTGTGGGCGTGAAGAGTCTGCATGGTGCCGAGCACCGTGTGTTGCCCGACATGATTGAGGTAGGCTCCTTCATAGGTATGGCGGCAATGGTGGGCGACGGCATCCGCATCAAGGACGTGCAGATGAAGCATCTTGGCATCATTCCCGACACGTTCCGTCGTCTTGGCGTGAAGCTTAAGGTGGAGGGCGACGACATTATAGTGCCAAAGCAACCCCACTACATTGTCGACTCGTTCATCGACGGCACTATAATGACCATTGCTGACGCTCCGTGGCCAGGACTCACTCCCGACCTCCTCTCGGTGTTCATCGTTGTAGCCACCCAGGCGCGTGGCTCGGTGCTCATCCACCAGAAGATGTTCGAGAGCCGTCTCTTCTTCGTCGACAAGCTTATCGACATGGGAGCGCAGATAATCCTTTGCGACCCTCACCGTTGCGTAATCGTGGGTCACGACCGCAAGAAACAGTTGCGTGCCGGACGCATGACTTCGCCCGACATTCGTGCAGGCATAGCCCTGCTCATAGCCGCACTTGGAGCCAAGGGCACAAGCCGCATAGAGAACATCGCACAGATAGACCGTGGCTACGAGGACATCGAGGACCGACTGAATGCGTTGGGAGCGAAGATAAGGAGAGAGTAATAACCTATATTTTTTGGTAATGATAAAGAAAGAAACTGTCTACCGTATAGGCAAGATAGGCAAACCGCATGGCGTGGATGGCGAGGTGTCGTTTCATTTCGACGATGACGTGTTCGACCGCACCGATGCCGACTACCTCATTCTCGATATGGACGGCATACTTGTGCCGTTCTTCATCGACGAGTACCGTTTCAAGACCGACGAGACAGCACTCGTGCGCTTTGCCGACATCGACACTCAGGACAAGGCACGCAACCTTACGGGCAGCGATGTGTATTTCCCGCGTGAGCACTCCGACAGCGATTCCGACTCGCTCTCGTGGGCAGAGATAGTGGGCTATAAGGTGGTAGATGCTGAGTCGGGCAATATTGTGGGCGAAATACGCTCCGTCGACGACTCCACCATCAACACCCTCTTCGAGCTTGTCACCTCCGATGGCAACGACCTGCTTCTGCCTGCAAGCGACGAGCTGATAGTGGAGGTTGACACCGAGCAACGCCAAATAACCATGCAGCTGCCAGAAGGACTGCTGGAACTATAAACAAAAACAATCAAATATGAAAAAACAAATCTGCATCCTTGGCTCTACCGGTTCTATCGGAACACAGGCCCTGGATGTCATAAAGCAGCATAGCGACCGCTACGAGACTTATTGTCTCACAGCCAACAACCGCTACGAGATGCTTGCTGAGCAGGCTCGCCAGTTTCGTCCTGCTGCCGTTGTAATAGCCAACGAGAAATATTATGAGCCGCTTTGCGCTCTTCTCGCTGATTGTCCCGAGATTAAGGTTTATGCCGGAGCCAAGGCTCTCGACGAGATTGTTGAGGCTCAGCCCATCGATATGGTGCTCACAGCCATGGTGGGATTTGCCGGACTTTCGCCCACAATCCACGCCATAAAGGCCCGCAAGACCATCTGCCTTGCCAACAAGGAGACTCTTGTGGTGGCAGGCGAGCTCATCTGCCGCCTTGCAGCCGAGAACCACGTTAACATCCTGCCCGTCGACAGCGAGCACTCTGCCATATTCCAGAGTCTTGTGGGCGAGGGCAACAATGCGATTGAGAAGATATTGCTCACCGCTTCGGGCGGACCCTTCCGCAACTTCACCCTCGACCAGATGCGCGACGTGAAGGCTGCCGACGCCCTTAAGCATCCCACATGGGAGATGGGCGCAAAGATAACCATCGACTCAGCCTCGATGATGAACAAGGGATTTGAGGTGATAGAGGCAAAATGGCTCTTTGGCGTTGAGGCCGACCGCATCCAGGTGCTTGTGCATCCGCAGTCGATAGTGCATAGTGCCGTGCAGTTCAGCGACGGAGCAGTTAAGGCTCAGCTTGGAGTGCCCGACATGCGCTTGCCCATACAGTATGCCTTCTCCTTCCCCGAGCGTCTGCCGCTCAATGGCGACCGTCTCGACCTCTTCCGTCAGCCCCTTGAGTTCTTCGAGCCCGACATGCAGAAGTTCCGCTGCCTGCACATGGCCTACGAGTCAATCCGCCAGGGCGGCAACATGCCTTGCATCGTCAATGCAGCCAACGAGATTGTCAACGAGGCGTTCCGCAAGGACAAGTGCGGATTCCTGCAGATGGGCGAGATAATAGAGCGCACAATGCAGAAAGCCACATTCATCGCCAAGCCCACCTACGACGATTATATCGCCACGGATGCCGAGGCGAGAAGAATTGCCGAGGAACTGCTGTTGGGATAATAGACAAGAGTAAATGATGATTACCACAGATGGTAGCTCTTCAAATAAAAAAATAATAACTACGAATTAATAATTAATGGAAATCTTCCTTATCAAATTGCTGCAGTTCATGCTGGCAATTTCAATTCTTGTGTTGCTCCATGAGGGCGGACACTTCTTCTTCTCCAAACTCTTTGGTGTAAGGGTGGAGAAGTTCTATCTGTTCTTCGACCCCTGGTTCCACCTCTTCGAGTTCAAGCCCAAGAAGAGCGACACAACCTACGGAATAGGCTGGCTGCCGCTTGGCGGCTACTGCAAGATAGCTGGCATGATCGACGAGTCGTTCGATACAGAGCAGATGAAGAAACCAGCCGAGTCATGGGAGTTTCGTTCCAAGCCAGCTTGGCAGCGACTGCTCATCATGGTGGGCGGTGTGCTCGTGAATTTCGTGCTCGCATTGTTCCTTTATGCTGTGTGTCTCTTCACATGGGGCGACGACTATGTCAAGCCCAAGGACATGCAGTTTGGCATGAAGTTCAACAAGGAGGCTCAGGATCTTGGATTCCGCGATCGCGACGTGCTTGTGGGTACCGACCTCGGTGAGTTTAAGAAGTTCGGTCCCGACATGTATCGCGACATGGCTCGCGCCCGTGAGGCTTATGTCATCCGCGACGGCAAGCCCGTGACAGTAAATATGCCTGGCGACCTCGACTTGCTTGAGATGTTCAAGTCTGTGCCACCTTTCATGACCCAGTTCATTGAGGCACGTGTTGATAGCGTTCTCCCAGGCTCGCTCGCCCAGCACATCGGAATGCGCAAGGGCGACCTGATTGTGGCAGTAAACGGCAAGAAGATAGGTTCTCACAACGAGTTCCTCAACGAGATAGGTCGTGTGAGCGATGTGCTTACGTTTGCCAAGAACCATGCCGACAGCGTCAAGGCTCTCACCGTTCATCTCACTCTTGCCCGCGAGGCCAACGGTCGCTTATGTGCCATCAACACGAGTGGCTTGCTCAAGACATCCGACAAAGCGTCTGAGAACCTTAAGTTTGGTTTCACACCTGTGTTGCCCAACGACAAGGTTACCCACATCGACTACGGATTCTTTGAGAGTTTCCCAGCAGGTGTTAAGTACGGTTGGAACGTTCTCGCAGGCTATGTGGGCGACATGAAGTACATCTTCTCAGCCGAGGGAGCCAAGTCGCTTGGAGGATTCGGAGCTATAGGCAGCATGTTCCCCGATGTGTGGAACTGGCATAAGTTCTGGCTCATGACAGCTTTCCTGAGCATCATTCTCGCCTTCATGAACATCCTGCCCATCCCGGCACTCGATGGTGGTCATGTGCTCTTCCTGCTCTACGAGATGATAACGCGCCGCAAGCCGTCGGAGAATTTCATGATACGTGCCGAATATATCGGCATCGGCATCCTGCTCTTGCTCATGGTTGTAGCCAATCTCAACGATGTGTTGCGTTGGTTGCACATCATGTAAGAAAAAAAATAAGAGTAAAAATAGTTTAAATACTTTGCAGTCTCAGAAAAAAGCAGTACTTTCGCCACCGCTTACAAAAAGCATAGGGGCGTAGCCCAGCTGGTTTAGAGCGCTGCAGTCACATTGCAGAGGTCATCGGTTCGAGCCCGATCGTCCCTACAAAACATGAAAGAGGAATATCGCAAAAAAAAGCGGTGTTCCTCTTTTTGCGTATATGCTCGGTATGAGCCATGACCCCATTATCTGTAGGAAGTTGAGCCATGCTCGCCCAACCTCCTATAAAACCATTACGATATAGCCGCCCAGTTAATATTAGTATCTCTCAGTTCTCTCAATCTTCGCCATAGCAAGGCGTATTCATTGGACGAGCAAGTAGGGTCGGCGTCTATTATTTTTTGTGCCTCTTGTCGTGCGAGAGCCACAAGTTGTCCGTCGCGTGCTATGTCGGCAATCTTTAGGTCGAAAGCGATGCCGCTCTGTTGTGTGCCCTCAAGGTCGCCAGGTCCTCGTAGCTTAAGGTCGGCCTCGGCAATGCGGAAACCGTCGTTGGTGTCGCACATGATGTCGATGCGCTTGCGTGTGATGTCCGACAGCTTGTAGGTGGTCACGAGGATGCAGTAGCTCTGTTCGGCACCCCTGCCCACACGTCCGCGTAGCTGGTGAAGCTGTGACAGACCGAAGCGTTGGGCATCGAGAATAACCATCACCGATGCGTTGGGCACATTCACACCTACCTCAATTACTGTTGTGGCAACAAGAATCTGAGTCTCGCCACTCACAAACTTCTGCATCTCCGCGTCCTTCTCGGCAGGTTTCATCTTGCCGTGTACACGACTGATGTGGAACTCCGGAAAAATATCGCATAAGGCAGCAAAACCGTCCTCAAGATTCTTAAGGTCGCTTTTCTCGCTTTCGGTAATAAGCGGGTATACCACGTATACTTGTCGTCCGAGCCGTATCTGCTGTCGGATGCCGTTGTAGAGCGACATCATCTGATTGTCGTAGCGATGTATTGTCTGCACGGGTTTGCGTCCGGGTGGCAGCTCGTCGATAACGCTCACGTCGAGGTCGCCATAGATGGTCATTGCGAGGGTGCGTGGAATAGGCGTGGCTGTCATTACAAGAATGTGTGGAGGGTTCTCGCTTTTAGCCCATAGGCGCGCTCTCTGAGCCACCCCGAAGCGGTGCTGCTCGTCGATGACGGCAATGCCGAGCCGCTGGAAGCGCACCTGGTCTTCGAGAATGGCATGAGTGCCAACAAGAATCTTCACTTCGCCCGCGAGCAGGGCATTGAGCACCTCCTTGCGCCTCTTGCCTTTAACCATGCCCGTGAGAAGTTCCACTCTTATGTCCATGCCGTGAAGAAACTCTTTGATGGTGGTGAGATGCTGCTCTGCAAGGATTTCAGTGGGAGCCATGATACATGCCTGGAACCCGTTGCCAAGAGCTATGAGCATGGTCATGAGGGCCACAAGAGTCTTGCCGCTGCCCACGTCGCCTTGCAGCAGACGGTTCATTTGTCGTCCGGAGCACATGTCGTCGCGAATCTCGTGCATCACCCGTTTCTGTGCTCCGGTAAGCTCAAATTTAAGGTTCTCGTAGTAGAAGCGGTTGAAGTCGGATCCTACGCGGTTGAATATGTATCCGCGGTATTTGCGGCGGTGATCGCTGGCGTAGCGCAGTATGTTGAGTTGCACGTAGAAGAGTTCCTCAAACTTGAGTCTCTCGCGGGCCTTCTGCATCTCAACGGCATTTTTTGGATAGTGAATGCAGCGCATGGCCGTGTCGCGCGAAACAAGGTGTAGTCGGCGCACAATGAAGTCGGGCAGAGTCTCGGGTAGCGGGTCCTTGAGTTTCAGCAGCATCGCCTTGACAATCTTCTCCACTGAGCGCGATGTCACTCCACGCTTCTTCATGAGTTCGGTAGTGGAGTAGTATGGCTGCATTCCCATTTCGGAGAGTTGCAAGTCTTGTGCGCGGTCGATGTCGGGATGCGAGAACTGGAACCTACCGTTGTAGACTGTTGGCCGTCCGAAGACGATGTAGTCTTCGTTCACCTTATAATTCTTGTAGACGTATTGTGCGCCCGAGAACCACACGAGGTCAACCACACCTCGTCCGTCGCTGAAATGTGCCACCACACGCTTCTTGCGTGGCGACATCTCAAACTCCTCGAAAGACAGTATCTTGCCCCTTATTTGCACGAAGGGCATGTCGCCCGTCAGCTCGTGAATGGCATAGATGCGGCTCCTGTCCACATATTTATATGGATAGTTCTCCAGGAGGTCGCCCCATGTGTGGATGTCCAGTTCCTTGTTGAAGATATCCTTGCGGTTGGGGCCTACACCGGGCAGATACATTATGTCTTGCGAGAGTATGTCCATGATGAGTCTTTAGTTCTTCTTGATGAGTGCTTCGGCTACAACGAGGTCGAACGGTGTGGTGAGCTTAATGTTCTCGCGGTTGCCGTCGACCATAGTAACTTTGTGTCCTAATGCCTCCACCACCGAAGCGTCGTCGGTGAAGTTGTCGGAGTAGGGTTGCTTGAAAGCCTGCTTCAGTAGTTGTGCGTCGAATGTCTGTGGTGTCTGCACTGTGCGGTAGTCGTTGCGTTGCACGTTGTAGCCACCATCGTCAGTCACGCGGCGCAGGGTATCTGTTACTGGCAGCACAGGCAGAGCCGCACCAAACTGACGTGCTGCCTCGAAGCATCGAGCTATCGTCTCCTCGGATACGAAGGGGCGCACACCGTCGTGAATGCCAATAACGCCCGTGGCATCGTCGGGCACGGCAGCCACTCCGTTCTGCGACGAGTGGAAACGGGTCTGTCCGCCGTCCACAACGGTATGCTCAATGGTGAAGTTGTGCTTTTGGCAGATTTGTCGCCAGTAGTCCTGCTGCTCATGTGGCAGCACAAGTATAATTTTCAGCTCATCGCTGTAGGCTCGAAATCGCTCAATGGTGTGCATGAGCACCGGCTTGCCGTGCAATGGCATAAACTGCTTGGGCAGGTCGCCTCCCATGCGCAGTCCTTTGCCGCCAGCCACAATAATAATGTAGTCCATATTCGTAAGTCTTAAAATCGACAATATTCAAATTGTCAATCGTTATACATCATTCCCTTCTTCATCTCTCTCACCACTCTCTCGCCCTTGAGCAGAGTGAGCAGGGCATAGGCGTAGTCGAATGTTGCGCCAGGGCCTTTGCCAGTGATGATGTTGCCGTCGATAGTGAACTTTGCGGCGGTGTATTCCGCGCCATCAAGCTCTCCCTCGAATCCAGGATAGCAAGTGGCCTTGCGTCCTTGTAGCAGTCCAAGATGTCCAAGCACCATAGGTCCGGCGCAAATGGCACCTATAAGCTTGTTCTGTTCAGCTTGCTTGAGCAATGCCTGGCGCACACCCTCGTGCTCGTCGATGTTCTTTGCACCCGGCATTCCGCCTGGGATAAGCAACAGGTCGGCGTCGGCTAAGTTGGCCTCGCTGAACATCATATCAGCCTTAATCTGCACACCGTGAGCCGACTCCACCATGAGCGAGTCGCCGATGCTTACTGTCTTAATCTCGATACCACCGCGACGCAGAATGTCGACCGGAGCCAACGCCTCGATATCCTCGAATCCGTTGGCAAGAAATTCGTATGCTTTTGCCATGTTGTGAATGTTTATGGTTTGTTTTTCTTTTTCGTTTACTTTTTGCTGTATCTCTCTGAGCACGCCAAACGGGTCGGCTATCTTATCGTCGTCCTGGTCGCGCTTTTTGAGCGAATAAAATCGTGCCATATAATTTTGTCGTTTTATTAATCACTATTGCAAACTTACGCATTTTTTTTGAAATATCATTAGGTTTGTTACGTATAATTGTTTCTTGTCATGTTTGATGTATGCAATAAATTACGTAATTTTGTGGACAATAAGTTTTTTAGACAATAATAATTAAATGTAAATGATATTATAAAGTGATGACAAACAAGCATCTTACATTCGCCATATTCGGCAATTCCTTCCAACCCCGCAAATCCCACTCGCTCCTGCGTGTGCTTGCATTTCTGCGCAAGCATGGAGCGAAGGCAATATTCGACCGTCCATTCTACGACTTCCTCACCGAAGAGCAGAGTGTAGACCTTGGTGAGGTGGGCACGTTCGAGGGTGACGATTTCGACGCCGACTATGTGGTGTCGATGGGTGGCGACGGCACTTTCCTAAAGTCGGCTGTGCGTGTGGGCTGCAAGCAGATACCGCTTATTGGTGTGAATATGGGAAGGCTCGGCTTTCTTGCCGATGTGCTTCCGGGGGAGGTAGAGACGGCCCTTCAAGCTGTGTTCGACGGCAACTACCAAATAGAGGAACATACAGCCATACAGATAACCACAGAGGGTGGCGACTTCGATGGTTGCCATTATGCTCTCAACGATATTGCTGTGCTCAAGCGCGATGTGGCATCGATGATAGGCATCGACACGTGCATCGACGACAGTTTCCTCGTGACGTATCAGGCCGACGGACTTATTGTCTCCACTCCCACTGGTTCCACGGCCTATTCGCTCTCCAATGGCGGTCCTATCATCGTGCCACAGACACGCACGCTCTGCCTTACGCCGGTGGCTCCGCACAGTCTGAACATTCGCCCCATTGTAATCAGCGATTCCAGCCGTATAAGACTTGAAGTGGAGTCGCGCTCCCATAACTATCTTGTGGCTGTGGATGGTCGCAGCTACACCATGCACGAGGGGTCGTCGGTGACGATAAGCCGCGCTCCGTTTGTGTCGCGCATAGTGAAGCCTAATGGCCGCCGCTACTTCTCGTCGCTGAGGGAGAAAATGATGTGGGGAGCCGACAAGAGATAATTGACGATTTTTATTAAACAATGGTAATTGCTGTAATCAATAATCCATTTTAAATTATCAGTTAAATATGAAGTTCCTGAATATTCCCAATACAAAATATCCAGCCCGCCGCATTCTCGTTTGGTTGTGGCTCCGTTGGAGTGGCAACCGTCTGCAGGCTATCCTCAACGCCTTGATTGGCATTGCGGATGTAGTGTTGAGTCTTGCTCAGGTGTGGGCTGTCAAGCACGCTATTGATGTGGCATCGGGCAGCGAGCATGGCTCCATATATTTGGCGGTGGGAGTGATGGCGGCATTGATATTGTGCAGCTTTGCCATAAATATAGCAGGAGTATGGGTGCGCAATATTCTTGGTGTACGCGCTCAGAACCTCATGCAGCAACAGATGCTCGAAAGGATATTGCAGTCGCAGTGGCACAATCGTTCACACCATCATTCGGGCGACATTCTCAACCGACTGGAGTTTGACGTGTCCACTGTCGTGACATTTCTTACAGAGACCCTACCGAGCACTCTTTCTGTTGTGATGATGTTTGTAGGTGCGTTCTTCTGCTTGTTCTCTATGGACCGTATGCTTGCTGTGGTGCTTGTGGCAATCATACCGCTGTTTCTTGCTGTGAGTAAGATTTATATGAACCAAATGCGTAGGCTCACGCGACTCGTGCGCGACTCCGACAGCCGTGTGCAGTCGGCAATGCAGGAGACGGTGCAGCACCGTATGGTGATAAAGACTCTTGAGGCATGTGGCGACATGGTGGAGAGGTTGGAGCATACCCAGGCACAGTTGCGCAAGAATGTGGTAAGACGTACATCGTTCTCGGTGTTCTCCAATTTTATCCTCAACTTCGGCTTTGCCCTTGGCTATCTTATAGCCTTTCTTTGGGCTGCTATAAGAATGTCGGCAGGCACACTCACGTTTGGTGGCATGACAGCCTTCCTGCAGTTGGTTAACAAGATACAGACTCCAGCCCGTAGTCTTACCAAACTTGCTCCAGCCTTCGTAGGAGTGTTCACCGCTGCCGAACGACTCATGGAGCTTGAGGAGGAGCCTATAGAGGAACAGGGAGAGCCTATTCGGCTTGCTGCTCCTTGCGGACTCCGCATCAACGACATTAGCTATCGCTATGAGGATGGCACACGCGACGTGATATCACATCTCTCATTCGACTTCCGCCCCGGTTCTTGCACAGCGATTCTTGGTGAGACGGGAGCCGGCAAGACCACGCTTGTGCGAATGCTACTCGCACTAATGAGTCCGCAGCAGGGCAACATAACCATCTATAATGCAGAGGAGGAACTAAGGTTGTCGCCATTGATGCGCTGCAACTTTGTGTATGTGCCTCAGGGCAACACGCTCATGAGCGGCACCATACGCGACAACTTGCGACTCGGTAAGCGCGACGCAACCGAGGAGGAAATGCGCAAAGCCTTGAACAAGAGTTGTGCTGATTTTGTACTCACTCTGCCCAATGGTCTCGACACTCGCTGTGGAGAGCAGGGTGGAGGATTGTCCGAAGGTCAGGCTCAGCGCATAGCCATAGCGCGTGCATTGTTGCGCAATCGACAGATAATGGTGTTTGATGAGGCTACGTCGGCTCTTGATGGAGAGACGGAGTGCCGCTTGCTGCGCAACATCCTCGCCGACAACAAGCACACCGTGATATTCATAACCCATAGGCCTGCAGTGTTGGAGTATTGCACGGAGAGGCTGATGCTTGGATAAGTCTGGAATTAGAACATAAGAAAAGCGCCAGAAAGAAACATTCGGTTTCTTGTCTGGCGCTGGATTCTAATATAATATGGTAAAATTTTTAGTCAATTAAGAGTATCTCAAGATTTGACCAGGACGCAAGCGCTTGGTCTTCGAGATATGGTTGAGCTTGCATATTTTGTCGATAGTGACCCCGCGTTTCTTGGCAATAGCGTCAAGAGTCTCGCCCTTAGCAACCTTGTGGTACTGCACCTGGTCTTTCAATCCCGATGTCATGCGGTCGTTGGTGGCAAAGTCTTCAGCTTTGTTTTCCCTTGCAATGGTCGAGCCATCCTGCTTGCCGCGAAGGCGTGTGGCTGTAATCGACTCGCTGTCGTAGGTTGCTTTGTTGAAGGCATAATAGTCGCCCGTAACATCCTGCTCGCGGAAGTCGAACATCAATGCAGGGTTTAGAGCCACACCGCAAAGGCGGGTCTCGAAGTGGAGGTGTGAACCGGTGCTTCGTCCGGTGTTGCCTCCCAAGCCGATAACTTCGCCTGCGCGCACTTCCTGATTTTCCTTGACAAGCTGCTTTGAGAGGTGACCGTAAATGGTCTCAAGTCCGTTGTTGTGACGAATAACAATATACTTGCCATAGCCACCACCTTCGTAGCGTACAATACGCACTTTGCCCGAGAAGGCAGAGCGGATAGTGTCGCCGATGTACACCTTGATGTCCAATCCCTTGTGCTGACCTCCCCAACGTGAGCCGAAATTACTTGTGATGACACGGCTTGTGGTAGGCATGCAGAAGTGGCGTAAGTCGATACGGTAGGTTTCGGGAAGTTTTGTTGCGCGGTGGGCGTAGCGGTTGTCCCAATTGGCGTAGAGTTCAGAGGCTGGCGACTCCATGTCTTCCTTGATTGTGATGTTGCGGAGCATGATAGTGTCTACTGCAGCCATTTTGCGGTCTACTGGAGCCTGGCGTGCAAGAAGGTCCTGGCCGTGAACTGGGATTGCTGCTACTGCGAGCAGCGCTGATATAGCAAGTTTCTTAATTGTCTTTTTTAAATTCATTTGTTAGACTTGTTTTTTTAGACTGGAATGAGTATATCATTCCTTCAAAAGGTGGTCGTTGAACAACAATGTAGTTCAACATCATTTTTTGTAATGCTGAGATAGCATTTTTGTAATTGCTGTGCAAAGGTACTGAAAATATTGGATATTCTTGCAATATATTGTCGGCGTTAACAGTTTTTTGTAACAGTTTTAACAATTCGAAAGTTCTCATTATTAATGATTTATGTCGCAGAGGGTGCATTCACTCATAATTCGCACAGATTTGTGCAATGTGTCGAAACCCCTACAAAGAAGTCGTGATAGTACCTTTCGAAAAAAACTTTATGCCGATGATTTAATGCAGATGTAATAATAATAATTGCATTTGTAGTAGGTAGGCATGTTTTTTTGCTTACCTTTGTGCGGCCAAATTCAACATATTTAAAATAAATAAAAAATTATATGGATTCAAAACTAAAAGGAACACTATGCGGCATAGGTGCCGCCTTGTGCTACGGTACAAATCCGCTCGGTGCTACTTATCTCGCACGCGACGGAATCAGCACCAACACCACATTGTTCTATCGTTTTGCACTTGCCACTCTTATCCTTGGGGTGATGATGGCTGTGCAACGCAAGTCGTTCGCCCTTACAAGGCGCGAGTTTGGATTGCTCGCCATTCTGGGTGTGCTGATGAGTTCGTCGTCGACGACTCTTTATTTCAGTTTCAACTATATGGATGTAGGTATTGCCTCCACGCTCCTCTTTGTCTATCCTATCATGGTGGCAGTGCTGATGATGGTGTTGTTCCACGAGAAGCTCACGTTGGTCACCGCCCTTTCCATAGCCCTTGCTCTTGGTGGCATAGCTTTGCTCAATCATACGAGCGACGGTTCGGCATTGAGCACGCTCGGCGTGGTGCTCGTGATGCTTTCGTCACTGACGTATGCTGTGTACATTGTTGTGGTTAACAAGTCGTCGTTGAGGCTATCGTCGGTTAAGCTCACGTTCTATGTGTTGTTGTTTGGAGCGTTTACCATTCTCTCCTTCACCTTTGCCACAGGCGAGACAGTGCAGCTGCTCACCACACCACGCCAGTGGCTCTTCGCTTTGCAGTTGGCCGTGCTGCCCACTGTTCTCTCGCTTGTGCTCATGGTTGTTGCCGTTCACGACATAGGTTCCACACCTACTGCCATTATGGGAGCGCTGGAGCCAATCACTGCAGTGGCTATTGGTGTGTTGCTCTTCGGCGAGGACTTCACCATGCGTCTTGCCGTGGGAATAGTGCTCATTCTCTTTGGTGTGCTGCTCATCATTGGTGGCAAGGAAGTGTCTCCCCACAAGATAACAATGGTGATAGGACGACTCGGACGCACGCTGATGAAAACATGGCGATGGAAATGATGCTTAGAATGTAAATTTCACAATATAGAGTGCAACTTTTCAGTGGTTAATAAAGTCAAACGTGTAATATGATTCATCTACAAGACATAAACAAAACCTACCAGGGCGCGCAGCCATTGCACGTGCTCAAGGGTATAAACCTCGACATTGCCGAGGGCGAATTCGTGTCTATCATGGGAGCGTCGGGTTCTGGCAAGTCGACATTGCTTAATATATTGGGCATTCTCGACAACTACGATTCTGGCGAGTATTGGCTTGCTGGCACTCTGATAAAGGATCTCTCGGAGACTCGCGCCGCAGAATACCGCAACCGCATGATAGGCTTCATCTTTCAGTCGTTCAATCTCATTGGGTTTAAGACGGCAGTGGAGAATGTGGAGTTGCCACTCTATTATCAGGGTGTGTCACGCCGCACCCGCCATCGTCTCGCCATGGACTATCTCGACCGACTGGGACTGACACAATGGGCCGACCATTATCCCAACGAGATGTCGGGCGGACAGAAGCAGCGTGTCGCCATAGCACGTGCCCTTATCACCAAGCCACAGATAATCCTTGCCGACGAGCCTACTGGCGCGCTCGACTCAAAGACGAGTGTCGAGGTGATGGAACTACTCAAGAGGCTCAACGCCGAAGAGGGAGTGACCACCGTTGTCGTAACCCATGAGAGTGGTGTGGCAAATGAGACCAACAAGATTGTGCATATCAAGGACGGACTGATAGGCAGTATCGAGGAGAATCTCGACCACAAGGCAAGCCCGTTCGGCATAAATGGTATAATGAAATAAGAATTAAAGCTATGCGCGACATATTCATTGAGATTCTCACCACTATCAAGCACAACCGCTTGCGCACTGCGCTCACGGGTTTCTCGGTTGCGTGGGGAATATTCATCCTTATTGTGCTGCTTGGTGCCGGCAACGGACTTATCAACGGCGTAATGGGCAACCGCATGAAGGTGCTCACCAATTCCATGACCGTATACGGAGGAGAAACCTCTAAGGCTTATGACGGATTGGGCGAGGGACGTAGTGTGGAACTTAACGACAAGGACCTCGCCATGACTTCCAAAGGATTTACTGTCAATGTCGACAAGGTGGGAGCAGAAATACAGAAAGGTGGACAGACCATAGCCTTTGGTGAAAACTATATCACTGGCATAAACATCAATGGTGTCTATCCCAACGATGTTGAGATAAACAAGCGCGATATGGTGTGCGGACGTTTTCTCAATCCCTTCGACCTTGACGAGCGGCGCAAGTCGATAGTTGTGTCGCAGGGTATGGCTAAGGAACTCATGCCTCATGCTCCACTCAATCTCAACGGTTGCACCGTAAAGGTGGGCAATCTTGCATTTACTGTTGTGGGCATTTATGAAAGTGAGAAGAGTAGAATGGACAATGATGCTTTCATTCCATTCACCACCTATCGCTCCATCTACAACAGTGGCGACAAGACAGGCAACATCGTTTTCTCGTTTCATGGGCTAAAGTCTGAACAAGAGAACGAAGGTTTCGAGACTGCTTACCGCGCACGTATCAACCGCAGCCACCGTGCAGCACCCGATGATGAGAACGCCATTTGGATTTGGAACCGATTCACGCAGGACTTGCAGCTCAACAAAGCCACGGGTTTCATACATACGGCTTTGTGGATAGTGGGCTTGTTCACTCTGCTTTCGGGTATTGTGGGTGTGTCGAACATTATGCTCATTACCGTTAAGGAACGCACTCATGAGTTTGGCATTCGCAAGGCTATCGGCGCAAAGCCGTGGTCGATATTGCGACTGATAATAATCGAGAGCATTGTGATAACCACTTTCTTCGGTTATATAGGAATGGCACTCGGCATTGCCGCCACACAATATATGGACGCAACGGTGGGACGAACTACAGTGGACAACGGACTCTTCTCGGCAAAGATATTCGTCAACCCTACTGTCGATTTCGGAATCTGCGTACAAGCAACGATACTCATGATTGTTGCAGGAACCATAGCAGGACTTATCCCGGCACGCAAGGCGGCTAAAGTGCGACCAATAGAGGCTTTGAGAACAGGAAACTAAGAATAAAAAAACATAATCATCATGCTAAATTTCGACATCGACCGCTTGCGCGAAATACTTGATGTGCTATCGCGCAATAAGTCGCGCACGTTTCTTACGGGCTTCGGTGTGTTTTGGGGTGTATTCATGCTTGTGGGACTTGTGGGTGGCGGCGACGGACTGAAAGGATTGCTTAGCAACAACCTTGCAGGATTTGCCACTAACTCTGCCATTGTGTGGGCACAGCCTACCACAAAGCCCTATCATGGATTCCGCAAGGGACGACAATGGAATCTCACCTATAAAGACGTGAAGCGACTTCGTGCACAAGTGCCCGAACTCGACGTCATAACTCCTACCATAACACGCTGGGGTTCCAATGCCACACACGACGACCGCTCGTCAAGTGGTATAGTGAAAGGTGTGCTGCCCGATATGCAGCGCGTGAGTGAACCCAAGATGCTCTACGGACGCTACATTAATCAGATGGACATCGTTCAGGGACGCAAGGTGTGTGTCATAGGCAAGCAGGTTTACAAGAACCTCTTTCCTAAGGGAGGTGACCCGTGTGGCGACGTGATACGCATCGACTCTGTGTATTTCAGTGTTGTGGGAGTAAACTATGCCGATGGCAACATGAATGTCAACGGTAACGACCAACAGGCTATTTACATGCCGCTCTCGCTCGTACAGCAAATCTACAATCGTGGCGAGAGTATCGACATGATTTGTGTGACCGGACGGCCTGGAGTAACAATGAGCGACATTACAGACCGTATACGCACGGTCATAGCCCTCGACCATCATGTCGACCCGAAAGACGAGAAGGGGGTGATGGTTTTCAACACCGAGATGATGTTCTCCATTGTCGACAATATGTTCACCGGCATCAACCTGCTGATATGGCTTGTGGGTATAGGTACGTTGCTTGCAGGAGCCATAGGCGTTTCGAACATTATGATGGTGACTGTGCGTGAGCGAACCGTTGAGATTGGTATACGCCGCGCCATAGGAGCCACGCCACGTATGATTCTCTCGCAGATTATCCAGGAGAGCATATTGCTGACGTCGGTGGCGGGAATGAGCGGCATTCTCTTTGTGGTGCTTGTTCTTCAGGAACTTGAGATGGCAAACACTACCGACGGTGTTGTATCAGCCCATTTCCAGATAAGTTTTTGGACGGCTATAGGGGCAGTGGTCTTGTTGTCGGTGCTTGGTGTGCTTGCCGGACTTGCTCCTGCAATAAGGGCAATGAAAGTAAAGCCGGTTGACGCAATGAGAGACGAGTAGAAAAATGAGAGACGAGTAGAAAAACCATATATTATGAAACGATATTTCAAATTCATCCTTTTGGCTTTGGTAGCCATAGTTTTCATCGGAACATTCGTGTTCCTCTATATCAAGTCGCGACCGCAACCAGTGGTCTACGACGAGTTCCTGCCTAAGCGTATGGACATACGCAAGACAACAGTAATAACTGGAAAGATTGAACCGCGCAACGAAGTTAACGTGAAGCCGCAAATCTCGGGCATCATCACCGAGATACTAAAAGAGGCTGGCGAGACGGTTGAGGCTGGCGAGGTGATAGCCAAGGTAAAGGTGATTCCCGATATGGGTTCGCTCAGTTCGGCTCAGTCGCGTGTGCGTCTTGCCAATATCAACGCCAAGCAGGCACAAACCGATTATGAGCGCGAAAAGACGCTCTACGACAAGGGACTTGTTTCGGCTGATGAATACGACAAGATAGCACAGGCTTTGCGTCAGGCTCGTGAGGAAGTGGCAGCTGCTCAGGACAACCTTGAGGTTGTGCGCGATGGAGTTTCAAAGTCTAATGCCTCTGCTTCATCAACGCTCATCCGTTCCACTGTCACAGGTCTTATCCTTGATGTGCCAGTTAAGGTGGGCAATTCTGTCATTCTTGCCAACACATTCAATGATGGAACTACAATCGCCACAGTTGCCAACATGCACGATCTCATCTTCCGTGGCAATATCGACGAGACAGAGGTGGGACGACTCACCACGGGAATGGCTATGAAGATAACCATCGGTGCGCTTCAGAACCTTAAGTTTGACGCACGACTCGAATACATATCGCCTAAGGCAACTGATCAAAACGGTGCCAACCAATTTGAGATAAAGGCTGCAGTGAATGTGCCTGTAAGCGGGCAGCAGATACGAAGTGGCTATAGTGCCAATGCCGAGATTGTGCTTGCCGAGGCAAAGGGTGTGATGTCGGTGCCTGAGAGTGCCATTGAGTTTGATGGCGACAATACCTATGTGTATATAATAAACGGTAGTGGTGACAAGAAAACCTACGATCGCCGCAAGGTGACAACCGGACTCAGCGATGGCATCAACATCGAGATAAAGAGTGGAATAAAAGCTAATGAACGTGTGCGTGGACCGAAAAAGGTTAGTACAGAAGATTAAGGAGTAAGAAGATTAAGGAGTCAGGAGTTAATTCCTGACTCCTTAACTTTTTTACAACAGTTTTGGCAACTCATACAGCTTTGTCGAGTTGCTACCCTTAATAAGAATATCATATCCTTGTGGCTTGTCAGCCTTGATAGCTTCCTTTACCTCTTCCACATTGTTGAATTTACGGAAGTTGTAGGGGGTGTTGCAATGCTCAAATTCTGAGCCAACGAGCCAAACGTTATGTATTTTTAATTCGCTAAGCAGGTCAATGATTTTCTGATGTTCCTCATGACTAACTTCTCCCAGTTCCTTCATGTCGCCAATGATGCACATCTTGCATAAAGGTGCATCCATCTCTCCAAAGTTTTTCAGAGCAGCCGTCATGCTTGTAGGATTGGCGTTGTAGGCATCTACGATAAGGCGGTTGTCGGCAGTCTTCTCAAACTGTGAGCGGTTGTTCGATGGCATGTATTCGCATAGCGCGTCTGTAATTTTGTCTGGGTCAACATTAAAGTACAGACCAATGCTGACAGCCGCAAGCATATTGGTGATATTGTATGAACCGATGAGATGGGTAGGTGTCTCGTGCCACACGCTGCTGAACGAACCGTCGTTGTGGGCCCAAGAGAAATTGAGCATAGGAGCGCAACTGTTCACAACACCGTTCACCCATAGCTCCTCTGCCTTTGTGCAGCCATAGCGCACAAGGTTGAGGCCTTCGGATATAGAGACAAGATAAGGATTCTCGGCATCGATAAACACGCAACGCTTGCGTCCGAAGTCTAAGCTTCCAGGCACTGGAGCGTCCCAGTTGCCACGCTCACGCATAAAGTCGTACAACTCGCCCTTGGTGTGTATTACACCTTCAAATGAGCCGAATCCCTGAAGATGCGCTCTTCCTACATTCGTGATAAGGGCATAGTCAGGCTCCACAATGTCCACAAGTTTCTTTATGTCGCCAGGATGCGATGCTCCCATCTCCACTACTGCTATGTCGTGTGTCGGTTTAAGGCGTAGCAGGGTCTTTGGCACACCAATATCGTTGTTGAAGTTACCCTGAGTGTAGAGCACATTGTATCGTTTGCTCAGCACAGCGGCAGTAAGTTCCTTTGTTGTAGTCTTGCCATTGGTGCCAGTTATGCCAATGATGGGAGTGCCGAGAGTGCGGCGGTGGTAGCGTGCCAGTTGCTGCAATGTGTCGAGACAGTTGTCTACGAGTATGCAGCGTGGGTCGTTGGCATACTCCTTCTCGTCTACCACAGCATAGGCGCAACCTTTCTCAAGAGCCATGGCTGCAAACTTGTTTCCGTCGAACGACTCGCCCTTGAGGGCAAAGAACAGCGAGCCTTCGGGACAGTCGCGGCTGTCGGTAGTCACGACATCATGCTCGGTGAAGATTTTGTAAAGTTCGGATATTTCCATAATATATGAACAGTTTTATCTACTTATCCAATTTATATGTTTATTCAGATATGAATGCAAAGGTAGTGGAAAAATCCGACTTACGGCTTTTTCTACCACCTTAATTATTTATAGTCTCCTTATTATTTCCCGTCACCAATGGCGGAACAGCTCGAAACCAAAGCGCACGGTAAATCCTTCTATTTCCCAGTTCCTCTGTGCGAGGAAGGCTGCGAGCGAGAAAGCGCGGCACGTGAATCCGTATCCATATTCCACATATGGATGGAGATGTCGCACGCTAAGCGCGTTGATGTATACTCGCTCCTTCTCTATCAGTCGGCCAGCTATTGGCACCCATGCCATAAGCAACAGCGGAGTCTCGTAGGCCACATTGGCACGCACGTAGTATTCCGATGCGTTGTACCATCCGCGGTTGAGCAACTCAAACGAGCAAGCCCATTCGTCGTTCCATCCTCCCGGAATGTTCTCCTCATGGAAGTTGGCATAGTCGAGGAAGTAGTTGCGCTTGCCTTTATGTGTATAGAATCCTGTGCCGGCACGCATCTGCAAACTACTCAGTCCTGATAGTCTGTAGTTGTATTGTCCGTCAAGCTCAAGTCGCTCGTAGTCGGTGTCCGAGCCAAGCAGTCCGCGTATGCCTCGTTCATAATTGCCAGTAAATATTGGTCCGTAGTATCCCCACGGACGATAGGTGAGCTCAAAGATTGGTGCCACCGATGTATATGCAGTCGGTTTGCCTGCCTCTTGGAAAGCACCGTGGTCAATGGCTGTGCGCTTATGTGCTGCAATACCAGTTTCAAGTCCCCAGTGTGGGGTAGGGTCGTAGTGGACAACAGCCTTGAAACTGTGGTCGCGGAAATAAGTAAGGTTGAGTTTGTCCCAATTGATACTGTCTCCACGCTCATTCTTTATGGCATCCACCACCTCCGAACTTGTCATCTGTCGTCCGCTCGACCATTCCGTACGCAGATAAGCGTCATGCCGACGGTCGAAATAGAAGGTGAATGGAAAGTCGAAATAAAACTGTTTCTGCTTGAAGGCATAGCCCGACTTGAAGCGTAGCTCAAGCATCTGGCGGTTGTTGAAGTAGTAGGAACCGCGTATGTCGAGCTTGTAGGTGAGTCCGCGTCGTGAGCTGTAGCTGAAATACAAAGGATTGAGAATCGGACTTACACGGAACTGTCCCTGGTCGTGTGTGCCAAACTTCTGGTTTGTGCGTTGTATCATGTTGCGTCCCACCACATCCCAAAGTCTTTTGGCTATTTTAGCCTTCTTTCTGTCGCTTTGTGTAGAGTCGGCAGCTGCACGGTTGCGTCGTGCGTAGTAGCGGTCGAAAAGATATTGCTCATGACTTGTGAGTGGTATAGGACGTATGCGGTTGATAAGAGCCGTGTCGCGTAGGTTGGTGATAGTGTCGTTTATGATTTTGGGCAGGTTGTATACAGATGTGTATTCGGCAGTGAGGTCGTTGCCCAGGAAAAGAAAGCGGGCATTGAGGTTACACTCGTTAGGCATGAGTGAGTTTACTCCGCTATCGCCCATAGTCACAGCAACATGAAATCTCACCAAGTCGTATTCACCGTCAAATGCAGTCTCGATAACTCGTCCCGACTCAGTCTCCACTCTTGCCCATCCGCGCACAAGCTTTGTGTTCTTCAGTCGTGGACGGAAACTCACGAGGGCTGTGCCATGCGAGAACTCAGTCACACGATAGCGGTAGAAGCGTCGGTTGACATAATGAAAAGGAGATAGCAGTCGTCCGTCGATAAGCATCTCCTCGTAGATGAGGGGAGTGAGGTATTTAAGCACCGTAGGCATAGTGCGCATCTGGTGGGGAATGGTAGAACGGTCGAGTAGGCGAGTGGTTTCGAAATCTCCAGGTCGTTTGCTTACTATTCGGCTATAGTTCTCGCCTACATGTTCACGGTCGCCACCATTAGCCACGGCAAACATCGTAGGTACAGCGAGCAGCAAAGCGTTGCGTTTGTTTGTGCGTATGTCGTATTTCAGGTAGGCATAGCTGTCATGTGGCTTTCGTCCCACGGTATCTATCGATGCGGCATAGGCAAACACACGCTTCATAGTCTGAAGAGTGTATCGGCGGCTGGCTGCCATCGACGTGTTGGCTATAGCCATTGCCAGTAGTATGGTGATAAATATGTGGTGTATATGTCTCATGTATGTGGTTGCAAAAGTAATGAAAATTCATGTTTCTGCATATTTTTATCTCAAAAATTTGGCGTTTCCACTAAAAAACAGTATCTTTGCACCCGCAAACTTATCCCATAAGGGCATAAGTCGGACTTGTAGCTCAGTTGGTTAGAGCAACAGACTCATAATCTGGAGGTCCCTGGTTCAAGCCCAGGCTGGTCCACGCTTCTATTACAGCGACTTACGCTTCGGCGTAGGCCGCTGTTTTTTTTGGTTTCTGCGTAAACAAACTGTTTGAGTTAGGTGTGTTTACGCTGTGATATTCTCTGAAACTCCACATCATTCCATAAGATGTTATCTCGTGTCTTGTTTTAAGGAGTAATTCCAAAGAATACTTTTGTAAAATAATCAAAAATATACATGCCAGATGCGGTTATTTCAGCTAAAAGTTCTATATTTGCCATCGAAAGATGGAATTTTACTCAGTCCGTTGAGTAAAATTACTCAGCCGACTGAGTAAAATTATTCATTATGCTGAGTAAAACAGCTTGAAAAGCCCCAATTAAATATAATAAGACTATACATATCACATTATCATCTATAAGCAACAGACCATGTACAAAAGAAAGATATATGATACCATCATCAAGAGATTAGGTGAACAAAGAATGCGCTGCACATAAAAGGTCACATCATCCAAAAGCGACTTCTTCTTGACCAGAGTAGAAACATTTCTGGCATACGCCCGAAGTATCATACTCTGCGAATTGCATGACTAATTCGTATTTTTTGTGGCATTTCAATCCACTTTTTTGCGGTATTTTATTCTGTATTTTTGTGGCATTTCAATCCACTTTTTTGCGGTGTTTCACTTGGCATTCTTGCGGTGAGCAACTATAATTAGTCTGATAAGTTAGCCATCAGCTCCACTCTGTCCATCAGATTCTTCATATCGTTACGCTCCGCTAATTGGATGCGCCGACCGCTGTTTTTGGTTTCTGCGTAAACAATGCGTAAACAAACTGTTTGAGTTAGCCGTGTTTCGCTGTGATATTCAGAGGAGTGAATGATCTGAAGTTCTATCTTTATAGGGTAAAACAGTTGTTTGTATAAGAAATGCAGATTGTTAAAAACACAACAATATTATTTGATCCGTTATGGAACAGCTTATATTATTGGACGATGAAGGAAGTCCGTCCCTCTTTGCCTCGATAATGATAACCACGCTTTCAACCTGTGCGCAATTGGAACGTGACAATATCTCATTCCGATTGCAGTTACTAAAAGTACAATCACAGCAATAAAACTATTAATTTTACGTTCTTTTCAAAAAAAAGGGGGGGTGCAATAGTGGCTTAAAGGCTAAAAGCACAACCTTTGCATAGAATAATAAGTAACAACACGGAGGGTGTGTCAAAACTCAAACAAAAGCGGGCTGAAAGCCCAATTTCTTTACAGCCCAGGGCAACGCCCTGGGTATATAGCATTCAGTTAACAACGCGCCCTGTAAGGGCAACTATCTGTGGCACAATAGAGTTGCCCTTACAGGGCGCATGGTTTGTGTTTGTCCGTTACCCAGGGCGTTGCCCTGGGCTATGGAGAAATTGGGCTTTCAGCCCGCATTATTTGCATTTTGACACACCCTCAATAAAGATAGAAATATGGCAAACAACATAGATAAAAAAGAACCAGTCGCAATTTGCGACCA
>ERZ1026878.296-NODE-296-length-40545-cov-6.049642_pt1 | contig 40545 bp, 37 predicted proteins | sample MGYA00380169_ERZ1026878 | MGnify/ENA primary metagenome ERZ1026878 (study PRJEB33269, sample SAMEA4719805) | human gut metagenome | biome: human-associated habitat; feature: organic feature; material: feces | place: Cameroon | collected 2013-10 ...
GCTCTCGGGTGATAGTTTTTACATCTGTCATTTGCATTCTTGAAGCAAGATCTTTGTCATGTCCTTTCATGCATATACAGTTATAAGTACATACTGCCAAATTGCGAGAAGTAAAAGAGTCTATTGGACATGATTCAGGTAGCTTGTTTGACATATATGCTATTCCAGAGAATAGCATTGTCCGTCGTACATCACCCTTTCTTTAAGATATATACATAGCAACTGTCATCATTTGCGCCATTGCCAGCTTTATTTCCCCGTCCTATGTCATAGCCAAATTCGCCCATAAGCCTTTCAACCTCTGTTGCACATTCTGCATTACGACAAAGCCAAGCACCGACCTTATTTCCAACAATATTAAAGTCATTATCGCGATGCTGTTGCATGCGTATGTCTATATCGTTAGTTATACCACAATAGAAAGCATTCTTGTTATCGCCTATATCATAAAGAACAGTATTGACATAATTACGTATCGAATCGCGTATATCTTTAGCCAAACAAAGCTTTGCATCTATATAAGAATAATTATAATGCACAGCTTCTACATGATACTTCAAATTAATAAACTCATAAGCATTCTCTTGGTTTTCTTCTATAACCTTTCTAATAACCTCTTTTGCATGGTTTATAATACTTAAGTCACATCCAGTAAGGCTTAATCTACGAAAATCTGTCTTGGAATATATTGTATTTTGAAACTGACTTATTTGTCCATGATTATTAGAATCTTTACCCATAATCAAATTTACTTTTTCGTTACGTAAATCGATATCCGCCATCATTGTTTTTTCCCATCCTGTATTTGATATGTACAAGACACGAACAATATTAGCATTTGTGGTGTCTATCCACAATGTCGTTGTTTCTTTAGTCATAATTATCTTTTTAAAAGTTACTAATCGAAAATGTTAACAAATAACCTCTCACTTTATCTTCCATTTTGCTTAGCCTTATATTCCAATAAGTCAAGAACCATCTTGAAATCATCAAACTTTTGACAGTATTGAGAGGCTAAAGGTTCTGGAAAATGTTGGCGAATAGAAGCCTTTATCATGTTTGACATTGCTTCCTTGCGGAGAGCGTTAAGCAAGTCGTTAAATTGTTGTTGTGTCATAACATTATACTAACTTCTTATACATAGCCTTTGTAACTTTCTTTACTTTTTCATAATCATTCTTCATTATGGAATCAAACAGTATCTGATTATCGTGTGGCAATTCTTCAAGACTAATCATTTCAATACTTTCTAGAAGAGATTTCATACGATAAACTTGTGTTCTAGTTTCCAAATTGTTTAATATTCTGTCATCCGTATTAATGTATGTTGAGAAATAAGATTGCCATCTGTCTTGGCTTATTTTTTTCAACTCCTCTTCTGCTATTGGTGCTGCTGCTATTGAATAACCATAATAATTACCTAAATAAACCAATAGATATGCATCAAGACAAACAAGAAAAGCTGGTTCCGGAATTCTAGTACCTAAATTAGCCAAAGCCTTTACAACTCCTGTCTCATTATAGAAATTATTGTAACTATCATGAACATCTATAACCTTGCGAGCCATTTCTCTAAATGTTGTAGAACGAAGTGTTTCAGGAACATAGTCAAAACCTCCAACTTTACCTAAAGCTATCTTCAAACCTTTCGTAGCATTCACATCACCTGACGCTACAACATCTCTATAAGTTTCTCCTATCATCCACTTGTCTGTAGAAGACAATTTATCCCAAATTTCAGGAAGAAGCATAGTTATATTAACCAACGCATGTTCCTGTACAATTTGTTTGTTTTTCTTTATTGCAGATAACAATATTGTGATAACAGTACGGATATAGAACAGTGGCGAATTTATTATTTGAACAACAGATGCATCCTTTAGCCTTAAATCTTCACTCAGAAGACGCTTCCGAAAAACTGAAAAAGCTACAGCCACCTTAACATTCGCCTCACTTAGGATATATTCCACACATGGTCTGATGACACTTAAAGAGTCAATTGCAGACATTTCTTCTTCAGAGTTAGCTGACAAATAATGATTAATCAATTCTTGTGCCTGTCTAAGATGCAATGCACCAGTTGAATTGATAACTCCCAATCTTTCTGCAAGGTCTATTGTAGCTCTTTCTGTAAGAACGTTTTCTATAGGTGTATATTCGTCCACATCATCACGTTGTACAAATTCTGCAATAAAATCCATACCAAGATCAGCAAGGGAATTACGCAATTTAATGATTGCTTTTTTCCATGCATATTCAGCAGCCATATCATAGGCTTCCATATTATATGCACCAACTATTTGATTTTGTTGCTTAACAGTAAGATTATTGTTGCCATATACAACAATATCCCTCACATCTTTTATGCTTGCAGGCATACTGTTTTGAACAGATGCACTCCAAGGTCTTATTTGGTTATTCATTTTTTTCAAAATATTTTATAATTCCGTCTTGCGATTTCATCAAACAAGCCAAAATACCATTTGTTTGTTTTAAAGCTTCGAAAGCTTTTGTTCTTGCTCCACCAACAATAGCTTTCCCTTTAGCTACATTATTATCAACTATAAAATGATATCCAACAACACAACCTGTTGAATTAAATAGTGTTATGCCATCAAAATTTAGCATTGACATAACCAATTGGGTAAAAACATTCAAAGTCGTTGCCGTTTGGTCCGATTTTAATTTATAATTATCAAACAATAGCTTTGTAAAATCAATTGCTTCAGACAAGAAAAAACCATTTTGTAGATGGCCTTCACTTTTAATCAAATCTATATCATCTACAACTGCTATTAGATTGCCATGTCCATGATTCAAAGCAGCAATTAACATGTCCTTAATATATGATATAGTCTCACTCTTTATAGGAAAATCTTTATCTAAGCCTTTAAGGACTCTATTTGTTAATTTGTTCAACTCCTCTTCCATTCTCGTCTCATAACTATTCAAATTAAGAGCAATAATGCAATGGTTGCCTACACTATTAAGCTCAACAACCTTATTACCTATTTTTCTGATGTATGCACAAGATGCTAAATCTTGTGGGGTTTCTATAACTTGGTTAAAAAGCGACACACTCATTTGTGTCAATGAAACATTCACTATTCCATATTGAAGATGGCTTTCGTCAATCAACTGTAAAAACATTTTCCAACCATTTTCTGCTAACGGTGCACACATTTTAACAGCCATAGAGAAAGAATCATTATGAATTTCTTCCGTCTGCAGTATTATATGATGTTGATATGGTAAAGTTTGAAAGAACAGATCGTTATTAATCAATAGTATATCTGGACTTAACGCAACTCCTTCCTCATGATAATCAGAAATAAGATTCACCACAGCAACTAAACCCTCACAGATAATCTGTGAAGCAGGAAATTTGAGACTTTTCAAGAAAACCTCAATATTTCTTAGTGACTCTTTATATAAAGAAACGTTTGTTTCTGTCATTTTTCTTTTTTGAAATATATTTTATAATAATTCATTCCTACATAATCATCATATCCACGCTCTATACAAGAGTAATCGTTGTGAATGATTATATCGACATTTCCGTCAAGACATATAGTATGCATACGTTTCAAAGCCGTCTTTTGCTTTTCTATTGCCTTGGAAGATGATGTGAATTGGTCTTCTATCTTGATGTTAGTATTCTGAATATACTGTTTCTTAAAAGCTTCGAAGTGCTCATTTATATCATGCTGTGGGAAAACTACTTTTTCAACTTCCTCCAACACGACATTTTCAGATTTCAAAGCTTCTACAGAACGCTGCAACATTTCCGACTTTTCCAATTTATTATATCCATCAAGACTGGCAATGAATTCTCTATGTAAAGTAAGGACAGCTGCTGTTTGATTGTAACTGTCGCTACGTGGCACAGCATGCAGGAAACTCTCTGTCCAATATTTAGCATCATTACCTCTATTAGCATTATCAACAAGAAACATTATATAACCAGAAGATTTATTAAGATTGAAAATAATACATCCTTTATCTAAATGCTTTAAGTCGGTTCCTATGCCACAATGAGGAATAATTGCATTACGTTCTTCTTTTGTATAAATATAGCTATGTTTGGTTTCTGTCTTCAATAAAGCAATAGCATCAGTTTCTTCATCTTCAACGAAACAGTGCTTTAACGTTAGCGTATAAAACTCTCCATTTTTTATATTTGGATGAATACTACAATCATACAAATAGCGGGCAAGAAACTTTGAGTTGTTTATTAAAGAATCATTATCCTCAAATATTCTGGATACGAATACATAGGAAGGATTTAATGTAAGCTCGTCGATAGATTGAAAACAATAGGAAGAATTAAAACTGAAAGAATTCTTTATCAACTGCATCAGCATTTCTTCTATGCCAGAAATGTCTGACAAGGATTCTGAACAATAGATTCCTTCACTATTGTTTTTATTACCAACACGATGTATTACCGTCTGGCAAATATTACCGATCCTAATATTCATATCCTATTTGTAATATTTACTTACTCTTTCTGGTATAAGACCGTCACCTTTAGTAAAGATATAATTCGTCTTGAAGTTCTTCAAATCATCCCAATAATCTTCTGTTGCGTGTTCGACCATTATTATTTGGAAATTCTTCTTGTTACCAAAATCATGAACTCTTAATATAAACTTGTCAAGCATGCTAAAAGCATCTTTGAGTTTAATGGCATCATCATCTGAGATTTCGCCTTCCTTTGTCTTTTTTTGTCCACCATAGTACGGAATACTTGGTTGGTCTATAAACAAGAAACTTGGCACTGGCGAATCTTCTTGTTGCAATATAAGATCATGCAATCCCAAAAAGAAGCATAAATGCAAGAACATATAATTAGACTTGCTACCAACATTACGAACATTACACTGAGAAATAGGATTATATAGGACTAAAGCCTGCCTACTTTCATCATACCGGGGTTTGCACTGAACATATCGTGATGTTATACTATGCTGGTTATTATAATACTCAAGTATTATTTCATTTAGTCTGTTTATACATTTATTATTTTCTGCATGTAACCGCTCATATGTTTCGCATATTTCTTTATACTCTTTCTGTATAAGGGGGATAAAACGAAACGTATAAAAGTGGAGTGAGAGAGAAATCGGGGAAAGCGTTGATTTACAAAGGGTTTGAGGATAATGAACGAAATGAGAGGGAAAAACGAAACGTTACATTCGCTTTACATTTGCTTTACGTTTGGGCTCGATTTGAACGGTGTTTGAAGGGTATTGCTTTACATTGGGACTGAGAATGTTATGTTTTGGGCTGTCCTGACGACTGTGTGGGGCGGTTCGTGGGCTTCTGGGCGCGTATGGCTGCTCATGTGGGTGTTTTATTGACTGGACATGGAAAAGAACGTTGACGGGGCTTAAAACGGCTTGTTTGAGTGGTGATTGAATGAAGAAGGGTGTGGCTGCGGTCATGCCTTTTATTTTGCTTGTTTCTTGCTTTTTATGCTTGTAAATTCTTCCAAATAGTTATTATTTGGTATATTTGCAAGCGAAAACGAACATTTTGAGAAACAGAAAGGAACAGTTATGACAAAGGTTATACACGTGCATTTGATACATGGGCGGAAGAACTACTACTTCGGCTCAATATCGGCGATTTATACGGTTTTGACAGAGGATGATGTGGGTATAAAGAAAAGCTCGCTACTGCACGCCGGACTGGCTGATGGAGGCGTTATACTCAATAAAAAGGCTATGATCCAGCAGGGAGAGCTGATAAGAGGACCAAGGGTGGATAATGGGAAGGAATAAGGATGGTTTGAACGGCTAAAACGCTGATTTATTGGCATTTGAACGGCTTGAACACTGATTTGAACAGTGGTCAAGCCGTTTTTGTGTTTTGAAGGCTTTTGAGAGGGGTGAAAATGGGCGTTTTTCGGGTTTGGGGTGACACTTGGGGTGACGTTTGGGGTGACATGGAAAAACGAAATGTTCAACTTGGTGTGACATTTGGGGTGACAGTTTTAACATTGAAAACGGGTGATTGACCCCCTATATAACTCCGAATAAATTGTGATTGATGTCATTTTCGGGCGTTTAGGGGGTGGGGATAATCCCACGTTTTGACATGTTATAAACCTTTGCGGAATGTCGGGAACGCCCTGTTTATCGGGGTTTTGGCTGCTTTGCTACCCTATTATACCTATGTATGTGCGTGCGCGACACGGTTTGCGGTGTGTTGCGTGTGCGTGTTGCGTGTGACGTGAGTATCAGACGAGGCGAACGAGTCCAACGATGGTGCTCAGGCTGCGTATGTCGTCGCGTGGGAGGAGGAAAGGGTGATGGACGCTGCTGTTTTCCGACACACAGAGAATGCTGTCCGCATGATCTAAACTTTCCTGCACACGTTTAACGATGACTCCCTGGCTTGTCTCAAGTACATAGATAGTACCCCACTGGAAGAAGCGGATGTCTGTGATTTTGCGACAAGCGAGGAGGTCGCCACTATAATATAGCGGCACCATGGAGTCGCCAGACACCCGGATAAGGAAGTTTGCCCCCTTGTTCTCGAACTCCGGTATGACATAGCGCTCGCAGTCCTCCAGACGTACCCCACCGTCACTTTCGGCAGGAAAACCGGCGACTGCATCGAGCGGTATGAGTGGAATGCCCTCGCTGCTGCCGTGTGGAGCATGGCGGGCTATCTCAATAGTGCGATTAGAAGTCGGCGCATTTTTGTTTTCTGTTTCTTGAAGCATTGTTCCCTCACCAGTGAGCAGCCATTTAGCATCAATATTGAATTGTAATACAATATTCTGTATTGCAGAAGTTCCGACACTGCTTCGCCCTTTGGAGATTTCTGTGACCATAGAGGCGCTAATACCCAACTTAGCGGCAAAATCACGTTTGTCGCTTACCTTCTTATCTCTTAATAGCGTCTCGTATGCCTCAATAAAACGGGCAGAGACCTCGTTTTTTGCTTCCATAATACAGAATATTGAATTATTTAGCCTGAAAATTTGGTAGTAAATACAGAATATTGTATCTTTGCAGCGTGTTTAAGAATAAACGCGCGGCCAAAGATAGTGAAAAAGGCCGAGAATTACAAATTTTAGCATTTAAAGAATATGAACGATACAGAAATAAAGGAGTGGCAGACGCAGAGCGTGAAGCACAAGGTGGCAATGGTCCTGATGTTGGATGGTGTTAGTTTCAGCTACACTGAAGAGGAGGGCATCGTATTTACAGCACCAGAATGTTATGTGGCGAGATTGGTAAGGCGACTGATGAGCTGCTACGGATGCAGCGTAAGGCCGAAGTTCAAGGAAATTGTCTGAGGGTAAGAAGATTGATGGATAACACGGAAGCCCCGTAGGCTGCACTGGATAGTCAGCCGCCGCACTGGATAGTCGGCAGGGGCGGCCTCGGATGACGGCGGGAAAGACCGCAGGAGTGGCAGGTTTGCCATGCGCTGGATAGCCATGTGGGGTTCGACTCCCCTGCACTCCACGAACAAAAGTAATAACGAACTAAAAAACAGAGGACAATGAAAAGAGTGATAACAGTAACCCGCTCCCAGCGGGAGTTTTTGGTAAAGGCCTTCGGTGTGACGAAGGAGATGGTGAGCTACGCATTGAACTTTCACCCGGTGAAGGGTCAGAGCGACCTGGCAAAGAAGATACGCTGCCTTGCCGTTCAGCGTGGCGGTTTTGAGTTGGTGACGGCTCCTGCGAGCGAGGTGGTGTATGACGCAGACAACATGATGCGCCAGCACTTCGAGAACGGTTGGATGTGGGAAGGCGACAAGAACACGGGCGTACTGGAGTTGAAGGACGAGAAAGGCGACGTGGTGGAACGCATCGAGCACGCCCTGCTGACAGACATCAAGACCGTGCAGGAGAAGGTGGAAGCCATGTGCTGCGCCACTGCGTAAGGAGAGAACCGCAAGAAGGAAAACAAAGATAAAAGGAAATGGAGTACTACAACAAGATATTGTGCGTGACGTTTGCCGAGCTGACGGGCGGAAACGAGCCAGTCATCAAGGCGAGCACCTTGCGCCAGAATGTGTGCCGCAGCAACATAGCGTGTGCACGTCGTGGCGGCGGCGAGGGGACTCAGGCACTGTATGTGTGGAGCAGTATTCCGGAGAAGTACAGACGGCGGTTTGTGGCGATATACGGCGACCCAGAAGAAAAGATGCGAGAGGCTATGATGAAGGCAAGCATAAAGATAGATGCGAAGGCGCGTGAGTTTTACGAAGCCTACACCTATATGGACAAGGACGGGCAGGAGCGCCACCTGACGGAGAAGATGATAGAGGAATATACCATCAACGCCTCGGTGCTTGGCGAGCTGGAGAAGATGGCGGCAAGACGCCAGGCCATCCGCAGCAGTCTGAACGCTCCGATGTCGGGTGCGTGGGACTTGATACTTGACAGTTCGGAACGTATGCGCGAGAGCTACGGACACACGCTTCCGGGCACATTGGCGCGACTGAAGACGCGACTGAAGGCTTGGAAGGCCGATGGTTACCAGAGCGTGGTGAGCGGCAAGCTGGGCAACTCCTCGGCACTGAAGATAACCGGTGACTTTCTGAAGCTGATTGTGGCTCTGAAGCGCAGCAAGGTGCCGGTGTACACCGACGCGCAGCTGTTTGAGAAGGCAAACGAGATAGCCGAGGAAAGAGGCTGGAAGCCGATAAGAAGCCTAAGCGGTATGAAGAAATGGTTGAACAGCCCGTCGGTGGAGCCACTGTGGTATGACGCCGTATATGGCGAGCAGGCAGCCCGTCAGCGTTACGGCAGAAAGCACAAGACGGCACTTCCGACACGCAGGGACTCGCTATGGTATGGTGACGGCACGAAGCTGAACCTTTACTATAGGGACGAGCAGGGCAAGGTGCGGACGACCCAGGTGTATGAAGTGATCGACGCGATGAGCGAGGTGCTTCTGGGCTACTGCATCAGTGACACAGAGGACTATGAGGCCCAATACCACGCCTACCGCATGGCAATCCAGAAGAGCGGCCATAAGCCTTATGAGATTGTTTATGACAACCAGGGCGGCCACAAGAAGCTGGACTCGGACGGCTTTATCGGGAAGATCTGCAGGGTACACCGCCCGACTCAGCCCTACAACGGCGAGTCGAAGACTATAGAGAGCGTGTTCGGACGGTTTCAGGCGCAGGTGCTGCATAAGGACTGGCGCTTCACGGGTCAGAACGTGACGGCGAAGAAGGCGTCGAGCAGGCCGAACGTGGAGTTTATCGAAGCCAACAAGGACAGTCTGTACACTCTGGAGGAGCTGAAAGATGCCTATGCCGCAGCCCGTAAGGAATGGAACGAGGGTGTGCACCCTGCCACCGGCGAGCGTAGGATAGACATGTATGAGAAGAGCGTGAACGAGGAGACCCAGGAAGTGACGCTGCACGACATGGTGGACATGTTCTGGGTGTTTACGAAACGCATGGCTACGTTCACGGACCAGGGCCTGCAGGTGACGGTGAAGGGCGAGAAGCGGCAGTATGAGGTGTTCAGTACACCTGGTGTTCCGGATCATGCCTGGCGACGGAAGCACACCTACGAGAGGTTTGTGGTGGCTTATGACCCATACGACTTTGCGAGCATAAGGCTCTACACGAAGGGGGCAGACGGCTCGCTGCGCTTTGAGCGGACGGCAGAGCCATATGTGGTGATACACCGAGCACTGCAAGACCAGCAGGAGACGGAGGATGCGAAGTTTATCAGGCAGGAGCAGGAGGCGAACCTTCAGGACCGCATAGAGCGGACTGTGGAGGGCAGGACGATAGCCGCCGAGCATGGCACGGACGCGGAGCAGCAGGGTCTGCACAGTCCGAAACTGAAGGGCACGACAGCAGCCGTGCAGCGGCAGATAGACCACCGCATGGAGCGTTACTCGCAGCCTCCTGAGCAGTACCAGCTGGGAAGACACACGAAATCGCTGAGCCTTGATGACTGGCTGGACGTGATGGAGGGCGGTGATGATGCCGACACGCCGAGAATACCGCTTCCGATGGAGAAGAAGATTGCATCAAAACTGTAGAATCAATAAAAACAAACGATATGAACGAGAAACAGAAAGAACAGATACGCGAGGCCCTGCGCCTCTATGTGATGAAATATCCGAGCCAGAACAAGGCTGCAGCCAGTCTGGACGGTACGAGTGCGGGAACGGTAAGCTCGGTGCTGAGCGGCAAGTGGGAGAACATCAGCGACGACATGTGGCGAAAGATAGCCTCGCAGGTGGGAACCGCCACCCCTGGTGCCTGGCAGATGGTGGAGACCACGGCAGCAAAGGAGATGGCCTATGCGATGACTGACGCCCAGGAATGGAAGAACGTGACCTGGGTGGTGGGCGAAGCCGGATGCGGCAAGACCACGGCGGCGCGGCTTTACGAGCGTGAGCACAGCGGTGCCTACTACGTTCTGTGCTCGGAAGACATGAAGCGGAGCGACTTTATCCGCGACATTGCGAAGAAGATAGGCTTGAGGACTGACGGCATGACGATAAGAGACATGCTTGACGCGATCATCGGCGCGCTGATACAGACGGAGAACCCGGTGCTGCTGTTCGATGAAGCTGACAAGCTGACGGAAAGAGTGTTCCACTACTTCATAGACCTGTATAACAGGCTTGAGGACAAATGCGGCATCGTGTTTTTCTCGACCTCTTATATCAAGCGCAGGATGAAGATGGGACTGCGTTATGACAAGAAAGGCTATAACGAGATACACTCCAGGATAGGACGCAAGTTCTTCGAGCTGGAGCAGACAAGTCCGAACGACGTTTATGCGATCTGCGTGGCGAACGGACTGACCGACCGCAAGAAGATAGCTGAGGTGGTGAAGGACGCCGAGCAGTATGACTTCGACCTGAGGAGGGTGAAGAAAGGTGTACACAGAGTGAAGCAGATGGACGCTTGAACGGTGTTCAAATAACATTCAAACGATATGAAAAGAGCGATAAGCGTGAGCGAGCTGCTTGCGATGAAGAAGCAGACCTACAAGCTGAGCGACGAGTGGCGCGAGGCGTTCGGCGAGCCTGAGCGGAACGGTGTGTGGTTCGTGTGGGGTCGAAGCGGAAGCGGCAAGACGAGTTTCGTGCTGAAGCTGTGCAAGGAGCTATGCCGATTCGGGCGAGTGGCTTATGACAGTCTGGAGGAAGGTTCGAGCCTGACGATGAAGAACGCCTTTATACGAGCCGGGATGCAGGACGTGGCACGCCGAATGGTGCTGCTGGATGCCGAGAGCATGGAGGACCTTGACAAGCGGCTGTCGAAAAGGAAAAGCCCCGACACGGTGGTGATAGACTCCTACCAATATACGGGCATGAGCTTTGAGGACTATCTGGCTTTCAAGGCCCGGCATCCCAACAAGCTGCTCGTCATCATCAGCCAGGCCGAGGGCACACGCCCAAAGGGGCGTACAGCGGTGAGCGTGATGTTTGATGCCTCGCTGAAGATATGGGTGGAGGGATATAGAGCCATATCGAAGGGGCGATATTTCGGAGACAAGGGCTACTACACCATCTGGGCGGAGCGAGCTGAAGAATATTGGACCAATAACGACAAGAAGCAATGAGTAAGGACATGAACGACTACCGGCAGGGTGACACGATATACATCCTGCTGAAGAAGAGCCAGGCGGAGAGCGTGATGGACGAATGGCTGGAGGGTAACTGGCAATGTGACCTGACGGCACACCGCAGCCACAAGAACAAAGGATGTGTGGTGCTGGAAACCACCGACCTGATGTTTGCGGCACGGATTATCCAGTGGCACACTTATGAGAAAGTAACATATAAGCGACCAAGCGACGAAAAACTATGAGCATGATGGACGATACGATAGAGCAAATAGTGAAGGCGGCAAAGGAAGCCGTGAAGTGCTACGGCGGTGACGACCAGTACATGATTTTGGAAGAGGTGAGCCGCCGTTTGCAGGAAGAAGGACGCACCGCCCTTATGGTGGAATATTTAGGAGAGGAGGTTGTGAACGATGAGCAGTAAGCACAGAATGATATGGCTGACGCCCCCAGTGTATGGCAGCAAGGAAGAACGGATCGAGAGCCGAGGATATACTTGCGAATACTGTCATGGTCAGGGCGGTTTTTTAGGCGATCGGAGCAGCCCGAACGACAGCGAATGGAAAATCTGCCCTGTGTGTGAGGGCAGCGGCAAGATGGACGCCGAAGTGACCATCAAGTGGAAACCCAACAAACGAGATAAAGCGAAATGAAGATTTTAGACAACATCAATGCGTGGCTGAGCGCTGAGCGCAAGGCCCGTAGAACGAGAAAGGCAGCACAGAAGGCAGCTGCCTTAGTGAGAGAGAGCGAAGCGATAGTTCAGGCGCGCGAGTTCAGCGGTGAGGTGTACGTGTGTTTCAACAACGTGCCTATACTGCCAGCCGACGGGCTGACCTGGGACGTGCCGACGACACTTGCCGTGGCGAGGGAGGCGTGGCTGAAATGGAAAGAAAAGGAGGCAGAGCATGAACCACGTCGATAACTACGGGAAGTTCTACAAGCTGCTGAAGCTTCTGCCAGGTGCGGACAAGGAGACCCTTGTGAGGCAGTTTACCAACGAGAGAACAGAGCACTTGCGCCAGATGACCGACAAGGAGTATGAGCTGATGTGCAAGGAAATGGAACGTGTGGCGGGCTATGACGAACGGCGTGCCGCTCTGCTGAAGGCGAAGCGCAAGGCGCGTAGCGGCGTGCTGCACCAGATGCAGCTGTGGGGTGTGAACACGGCAGACTGGCAAGCCGTGGACCGCTTCTGCGAGGACAAACGGATAGCGGGCAAAGCTTTCCGCTTCCTGGACACAGAAGAGCTGAGCATCCTCAACACTAAGTTGCGTGCAATGAATCGTAAGAAAGATAACTAAAAAAAAAAAATATGACCACAAAAGAAAAAATGGAACAGATGTTCGGCTGGCTTGGCAGAACAGAGAAATGCGAGTTTATTTCGAGTAATATTGAGTATGCGAGTATGCATGCAATAGTAGAGCGTGCAAAACCTTTCATCTTTGACTTGCTTGATGAGTGTGATTTTGACATGATAAAAGATTATGTTGAAAGCCGAGAGGAAAAATAAAAAAACAATTAAAAACAGTAAGACAATGGAAACAAAGAACGAGACAGTGGACCCCTTGAAGGGTATGACAAAGGAGCAGCGTGCCGAGCTGTTAGCACGGCTGCAGACCGAGGTGAAGAACGACCGCATGGCGAAACGCGAGAGCTACGAGGCGCTGCGTGGGCAGTTTATGCATGACGTGCTGGGCAGAGTGGAGAACTTGGAAAGTGAGGTTTCGGGCTTCAAGAAATGGCTTGACGACGAGGTGACAGCTTTCACGAAACTCATGCGCGAGTACGGCGCTGTGAAGAACGAGAGCCAGCAGAGCTACACGATCACTGACGGGGACTTCAAACTTGAGGTGAAGTTTAACAAGGTGAAGGGCTTTGACGAGCGTGCAGACCTTGCGGCCGAGCGTCTTGTGGACTACCTGAAACGCTACATGGAGGCGAGCGAGAAGGGTGTGGAGGACCCGATGTACCAGATGGCGATGACGCTTCTGGAACGCAACAAGACGGGCGACCTGGACTACAAGAGCATCTCGAAGCTTTATGAGCTGGAGGACCGCTTTGACGAGGAGTATGCAGAAATCATGCGTCTGTTCAAGGAAGCCAATGTGGTGCAGGCCACGGCTACGAACTACTACTTCTCCAAGCGCAATCCGGAGAACGGCGTGTGGAGCCGCATAGAGCCGAGCTTCTGCCGACTGTGAGCCGTGGGGCACAAGCCTCGCCAAGCCTTTTTTAGCCTTTCTGCGTAACGGGAGGGCATGAATTGAAGAAAGCCACCTAAATATGAGCGATTTAGGTGGCTTTTTGATTGCGGTTTAAGGGAAAAAGATTATTTTTGCAGACTATGAGCAAAGGAAGGAATAAAGAGCTGATAAAGCTGAGGGACGAGGCTCTGTACCGCCGTTACTATTACTGGACGGAGGTGCAGCGCCTACGTTTTGATGATGCCCTGAAGCTTCTTTCAGAACGTGAGTTCTTTATTTCGGAAGAGCGCATCATGAGCATCATCAGACGCAAGTGCAGGGAGGGTGGTACTGTAAACGTGAAGCCGTTGCCGAAGGTGAAGGTTCCTCGGCTTACCGCGAGCCAGCTGGAGCTATTCCCGACGCTGTGAGAGATGAGCAGACTCGTCGTGGATGGTGAACGAAAAGATGTACTCATAGACCTTTATGCCACCGGGCATAGAATAGAAACGCGACTTGGTGCGTATCATCGGCGACATATATCCGAATGGGCGGAAACACTGCAATGCGGTGTAGAGGCTGTTTGCCATTTGCAAACGCTCTGCCACCTTTGACTCGGTTCCCGATCCGTAGTGCGTATCGTCATAGCAATCGACGGCGAGACGTACAGAGAACTGCACCTGCCCCTTCTGGGCTCCCATGCCGACATTGGTCCAATCGGCTTCGAGATTGCCTATGAGGACGCACGGAAAGGTGACCGGGTAGGCATCTTCCTCAATGCCAGCCTCCAACTGACCACAGTCTTCGTCAACGAGTGAGAGACCGGTCATTTTGTTAGTGATGAGTTCGATAATGAGTTTGAACAATTCTTCCATAATGATTTTATTTTTGTGAGTTTAATATCTTGATAATTTCCTGTTTTGTGCGTTCGTGTATCATGTCCTGCAGCTCTCGGCTATCTCCGAGGAACTGTCGCTGTGGGATATGTACGGAGAGTTTCTTCTTTTTTGTGAGAGCGAGGGCACGCCACTTCTGTGCGCGTGGATTGGCAGCAGCCTCGTCGGTACGCTTCTTTTTGCTCTTCTTGGAGGCATTGCGCTTGATGCCTGCCTCGCGATAGAACATGGCCCATGCGAAGCGTCGCATCTTAGGCGTGACAGAAGGGTGCAGCGTTCCTCCCCAGTTGTGTATGGGAGCGTAGAGCAGGTCGTTTGCCACCTTGACGCGATAGTCTGACGGCGTGTACTTTATGGACGCGAACAGATGGTTGCGTGAGGAAAGGAGCGGTCCATAGCGCGATGCTGCCGTCTTGCCTCCTGCGAGCTGCCTCCCGGTAGTTTGCCAATGGTGTACCCCACCATTGACAAAGGCACTGATGCGGAAACTGTTCTGAAAGAAGTCCTTTGCCATGCGCCCTGCAATGACGGGGAGGCGCCTTCGCATAAGATGGTCGATTTGCTTGCTATGCGATTTTAGTTGGTTTGAGAAATCCTTTAATTCCATACCATTGGGAATAAGACGTAAAACATGAGTGCTGCGATGCTGCCGCCGAGAACGGTACAGAGCCAGTCAGTCCAGTCCCAGAGGTTGCCATTTAGGCGGTCTTTTAGCTCAAGGCACGATGCAGCGACGGCTGCGGCATATATGGCAGCATAGAAAGAACCGGCAAGTGTGGCGACGATGAAGCCACCGATGAGATGCTTGTATCGGTTGGACACTGCGAAAAAAGAGAAAAAATTGTTCATAACGCTTGTTTATTAAATTATTATTATTACCTTTGCGACAGCTTCAATAAGAAGTTAGCATGTGCTACGGCACGTTGCATCGCGGGGAGGTCTGCAAAGGCTTCCCCGTAGTTATTTTTAGTTGTAGTAGAATTTACGGTCTTTATAGAACAATCTGACATTGCCTTTTTCGTAAATCCAAACCTCGTTGACTTCCTGCCCCGGCAAATGTATTCTTGCCATGACCGCTTTTCGTATGAAACGGTCGGAGCATCCCTTTGTATTATTGATAACAACACGTGAGGACTGCTGCAGTCCATGAGACAGCATGTGGCCGACCTTCTTTTTATTCCACGGCTTGACAAAGCCCTCATACTCGTAGAATATGCCATCGACGGAGAAGTCGGGGCATTTCTTTTCGTATTTCGTACCGATGAGCGAGCCGTAAATTTGTTTGTACTCCTCGGACTTGCAGTGTAAACGTGGAGTCATACGTACCTCGTGTCCCATTTTCGCGAGCTGCAGACAGATGCGCTTCATGTCTTTGTAGTCGGCTTTGTCCTTGTCGATGTTAGGATGCACATATAACTTTCCGCCATTCTTGAAATTGTGTTCCAACTTGAAGCCGTCTGATGATATGCGTGAGATGCAGCCGTTGATGTACGGGCAGTTGTAGCAGTCCTTTGCCCTATTGGTGAAGACGCTGCGCAGTGCGTCCTTGAAGCCCGGCTTGTAGAAACTACATGAGGCGCATGATTTGGGGAAGTACGGATGCGACTGTGAGAACGTGGCCTTGTCGGTGCTAGGATTGGAATCGAGTCCGGGCTGCGGATTGCTTGCCTTGTCGGAAGAAGGCGCAGCAGTGCATGGTTCGTCGGTGGATGTAAGCGAGCACTTGCAGTTCCATCGATCGCCTGGTCGGTGTTCGTTCCAGAACGGGTCGTTGATGGGTCGGACCGTGTTCCAAAAGAGCTGATGGTCGGCGCCAGGATTGGGCGATGTGGATGGCATCCATTTGAGGTTGGGCAGTACGTCTGCCTCCCGTAGGAACTGTTGCCAGTCGGCTGCCTGGTGTGCCCGAATGACCGCCGTGTCGTATTCGGTGCGCAGCCATGCCCCACACTGATGCGAGGCGATGGGCATGACATCGTTTGCCCACTGATTGAACGGCTTTAAATCGCCATTTGAATCGGTGAGAAGTCTTGCCATATCAGATTGCATACGGTGGACCTTGAAGGCAGAGAACACCTCGTTGGAATGGCGTAGCGCCTGACGGAAGTCGTCATCCAGGTCGGGCACATCGGATGCAGCCATGCCCTTGGCTGTAGCCTCATTGAACCTACGTAGGATGGCACGGAACAGTTCGGGCGAAAGGTCGGTGGGAGACTGAGCCTTGCCCCGACGGTAGATGTCTTGGAGAACCTGCGCGATGAAATCGTCGGAGAACTCCATTGACGCAGCCACATCATCGGCCTTGGCCTGGTAGAGATTGTTGACTACCACTCTAAATCCGCCCCGCCCGTTTGCGGGGCTTTTGCGAAAAAAGAGCGCAGCCAGTTTTTGAATGACTTTTTTTGTTTGGGCGACGGTTCGGTGTTCTTTTTGTCGTCGCAGTTTTCGGGTTCGTCATCATCATCGGCATGGAGCTGCTGATTGGCAATGGAGGCAAGCGCCTCCTTTTTTTGTTGCTGTTCGGCTTTCAGTTTGTCGTAATCAGCAGGTTTTTCGACACCGAACTCCTCATAGAGATAGTCGTCGGAGACAGGCAGCTGAAAGTTGGTGCGCAGCTGCGTGAGTATGTTCATCTTTGTGGGAGGGTCGATGTCCTTCTGCTCGGGGAAACAGAACTCTCCGCCAAAGGTGTTGATGCCCATGCGCTGGAATATGTCCGTCATGTCGTAATTGAGCACATCGAGGATGTATCGTCTGTCGGCCTGCGCCACTCGGTCCTCCACCTTCTTGTGTACCGTGCCGAGCGCCTGCGTTCCGTTTTCTGAGGACTCGGTGGTGAGCGTGTTTCCGAGTATGAGCTTTGAAATCTCGTTGTTGCAGCGCTCGCAGAATCTCTCGTAGACATCTGCCGACCCCGTCTTGTTGCCCGCCTCAACGAGGTTTAGCGTGGTGTCCTTGCCATGCACGAAAACTGCGAGCGAGCCGGCATTGTATGCATCGTCGATGGCTCGCTGTCGTGAGTCCTCGTCATCGGTCTCGTAAGTGTACTCCTGAATGGGCATGCCAAAGACCTCGGAGAACTGTGACCAGTCGCCCGTGGTGTTGCGCTTGTATATGACCCATGGTGCAGCCTTGGCGAGGAGTCCGAGGTCAGATGGCGATCCGATGAAAAGCAAGTCGGGATATTCGTCCCATGAGGTGCCGGTGATGTCGGTCTGACGTCGTAGTATGAGTCGGCGCACAGGGTCGGCGTGCTTTCTTGGAATGAGGTCGTAATCGACCCATTCGCCCTGGCGATAGAACTGGCAGAGGGAAAAGCCCCACATCTTGGCATCTATAATGTCGGTGACGAGTCGTGAGAACCATGGTGACTTAATCTGCTCGTTGACAGAGTCGTCAGGCTTTCCGTCTCTCCAGAACTCGATATCGGAACAAAGCACGGCGTTTCGTCGTTTCTCGATGACGCATGAAAGATGGGTGTCCATGAGTATGTCGGTGTAAAGGTCGTATAGTTGGTAACGTCGCGAGAAATCGACATTCTCAGCAGAGCGTACAGCATTGGTGAAGTCGGCAATATCGATGCCGAACCGCTTTGGCTGTGTGAGTACGATTACATTAGGACGTGTCTGTCCTGGTTTCGGAATGTTGCCTCCGACTGTGATTTTTCCCTTTGTTGTATTATTGTTTTTTCTTTTGCTCATAATCTGCTTGTATTAAGAAATGATTACCAGTGGTTTGCTCTTTTAGGATTGCTCTTGATGCGGAACGGCGTATGTGCAGCCCTTACGTCCTCTGGCAGAAGGGGTGCGCCCTCAATTGATATTTCCTCGGCAGCAACCGCCTTCATCCACTCTACAGCACGCTCGTATCGGTCTTTGCGCAGCTGCGAGAGCTTCTGCGGATTGTGTATGCAGAAGATGTGGTAGACGGCGATGTCGATGACCATCATGAGTACGAGCTGGAGACGTTTGTCTTCTGTAGCTGAGAATATTCGGTCGCAGTCGTATCGTTTGGAAAGATAGCATCGCATTTCGGCAATGGCCCGGTCTTCACAAATCTCGATGATGGACTCGTCGGTGCGAGTCAAGGCATCGAGAATCTCTCGGTGAATGGAGGCATCGTAATCAGAAAGTTGTACGAATTGGCTCATATATACATTGTTTTGAATTTATAATCTTCGTTTGTTGCGTGTTCGTATGTCGGCACGCGAGCGTGTAACCGGTGGTTCGGCCCTGTGCTGAATCTCGTCGATGATGCGATTGCCGCCCTCTACGGCATCAGGACCGTCGGCCGGATAGCGCAGGGAGAGGGTGAAGAGCGTGAACTGGTCGAGGAGCTCCTTCATGTGGGGATTGTCGCGTTCTGCCTCGTTGAGTATGAGATTGCCGGCACGGTTCATCGGTTCGAGGTTAGCTTCGATACGTGTTGCCTTGTCGGTTTTCTTCTCCTCGTCGCCTCGTATGTAGAGCTGTACGCCCTGCTCGCGTCGCACCTTGGCGACGAGCGGCTTAAATACCTGCTGAAAGAACGGGTCCTGAAGTTTGTTGTTCTCCATGTAGCAATAGACAGGAGCACGCCCTCCGACAAATGCGAGCAGCTGCACATACCAGTCGATGAACTCGGCATTGAGCGCTTGTGCGAGAAACGTCTTTATGACGTACAGCTTGCCTGAGAGCTTGCCGAGGAGTGAGACCGTCTTGAACGACTTGCCTTTTTTGCCCTTTCCTTCGCCCGGAGCGGGGTCGCCGTAAGCCACGAGGAACTTGAACTTGGAGAGCGACGGCACCTTTCCGAAAGCCATCTCGGAGAATATCTCGCCCTCTGAGATGGGGTTGTTGAAGTACTCGCCCTGCGCTGACTTCTTGGAAATCTTGGCGAGTACACGGTCGATGTGCTCCTCTGAGTTTTTCTCGGGCCATGTGGAGTGTCCGTCCTTGTCGCGGATATTAACGATGTCCCAATGGTCGGCCATTGCTCCTGCGCGGACGACACAGCAGTCCTTGGCGATGATGTTGCCGCAGAAGAGCACCAGTGTAGGCTCAGAGACAGAGCGCGTGGGGTAAAGCGCCTTCTCCCACCAGTCCCATCGTTTCTGTATGATGTCGGGATTGAGTGTGTCCTGGTCTGTGTCGAAGTCATCGACAATCAATACATCCGGGCGTACGGCATCCTTTCTGGAGCCACGTGGTGACTGTCCAGCACCGAGTGCACGGAATGCCACGCCCTGCTTGGTGATGAACTCGTCCTCCGTCCATGAGCCGAGCGACTGCTGCTTTCCGTAGTAGGCGATGATGCGCCCGTTGGCCTCGAGGTTGGCCCGGAACGGGTCGAGCAGGCGGACGGCATTGTCGAAGGAATTGGATGTGAGTATGACATTTCGTTTAAGCCCGGTGAGTGTGAGGTACATGATGCAGAACATGGCACAAGTGGACTTGGCGAGCTCTCGGCTCCATGAGATTACCTCGAACCACTCGGGATTGGAGAGAATGCGTCGTATGGCCCTTTTCTGAAAAGGTGCGAACTCATACTGTGCGAAGTTCGGGAAAAAGAATTTTATCCATTCGAGCGGGCGTGCTTCAAGCCATGCACGGTGCTTCTGTATTTCGGCCTGTGACATGGAGCGATCGACGGGCGTTGCGCGCGCGATGTTGTCCTTGAACTTTTCCCAGTTTTGTAGTGCTATACGGTCAGTCTGTTTCATACGCTGTTAGAGTTTGTCCTTGATGTAAGCGTCGAAAAGCGAGGTTAGCTCCTTTGCCTTGTCGAGATCGGATGGTCGCATCCATTCGATGACATCAGTGAGCACAGCGATGCGGTCGGCGATGCCCACCTCTTGCTCCATGTTTCGTATTGCTGATGTGAGCTTCACGATAGTGTCAGCCTGCTTAGCATCAGGGTATCGCTGCCCCTCTGGTTTGAGCTGTATTGCGTTGTTGACTTCGGCCACCTGACGATAGAGGCTTTGTACCTGCTCACGTCGTGTGAGCGTGAGTCCGACCTTCTGTTCCTCCCATTTGCCGGCTCGGCACCAGTTTGAGACCGTGACACGTGACACTCCCACACGGTCGGCAATCTCCTGCTGTGTGAGGTTTTCTCGGAGATAAAGCGTGCGAGCCCACTCCTTTTTCTGTGTATTGGTTAAATCTGCCATTGAAAAATCTGTTTATAATGTGAATAAATGCAGTGCAAAATTACCGTGAAAAGGAGTGAATCCGAGCGAGTGAAAAGCATGACGACAAATTGCGGCGTTATGATGCCGGCATAACGTTTCATGATAAAACAGGGGGTATGGAATGAGGTTGGAAAGCCATTAACTTTGCAACCGCAACATGGGCAAACCGCCCGACAAAGAAGGAGACAATGAGCAAATATTTCAATATCAAGAAAGCGGCAAGCGTGAGCACCATCTACATGTATGGCGACATCGGCTACGAGGTGGCGAGCGGGCAGATAGCCGCCGAGCTGGCAGCCTGCGCCGAGGAGAGTGAGCGTATAGACATTCGCATCAACTCGAACGGCGGCGACGTGTTCAGCGGTATAGCCATCTACAATGCCATCCGCCAGAGCAATGCAGACATACGTCTTTATGTGGACGGTGTTGCGGCGAGCATGGCGAGCGTGATAGCGCTGTGCGGCAAGCCAGTGGAGATGAGCCGGTACGCGCGTCTGATGCTTCACAGCGTGAGCGGCGGCTGCTACGGCAACAAGCAAGAGATGGCGAAGTGCATCGCGGAGATAGAGAGTCTGGAGGACAGTCTGGGCGAGATGTACGCCCAGCGCATGGGCATGAGCAAAGAAGAAGTGAAAGCCCAATACTTTGACGGGACAGACCACTGGCTGACGGCGCAGGAGGCCCTGCAGATGGGTCTGATAGACGGCATTTATGATGCGGACCCCGTAGCTGAGGACAGCACTCCAGAGGAGATATACACGACATTCAACAACCGGCTCAGGAACGAGCCACAAAAAGCGAACGATATGACATTAGAAGAACTGAAGAAACAGGCGCAGTTTAAGGACTGCAAGAGTGATGAAGAAGTGGTGGCGAGGGCTCAGCACTATGCGACCCTTGCCGGCAAGGCACAGACCTTGGAGGACGAGAACAAAGATCTGAAGACGAAGTTGAAGAGCTTTGAAGACAAAGCCGCGGCAGACGCAGAGGCAGAGCGCAAGGCACTTCTTGACGCAGCGGAGGCGGACGGCCGTATCAACGCTTCAAACCGCAGTACCTTCGAGAATATCCTGAAGGGCAATCTTGATGAGGGCAAGCAGGTGCTTGAGGCCTTGGCTCCGAAGCGCAAGGTGATGGAGGACCTTCATGTGGAGGCAGGCAGCGGTGAGGGTCCTTGGGAGAAGCGCCAGAAGGAGATTCGTGAAGCTCGTGCCCGACGTCAGTACCAGTAATGAACAAAGAGAAACAAACCATTAAAAAAAGGATAAAGAATGGCAATAGTAGTAAAAAACACGAATTATAACGGTGAGGTGCTTGAGCGCATCCTGACCGTTGCGACCACAGGCAACGAGTTTGTGGACAAGGGACTGATAATGGTGATTCCTGGCGTAGAGAAGAAGATCAGCGTGCCGCGTCTGAAGGCAGACAAGATGCTTCAGAAGCGCAAGGAAGACCCTCAGAAGAGTGACGCGAAGGGCGACTTCAACTACAGCGAGAAGAGTCTTGACCCTCATGACTTCATGGCATTCACGGTGTTTAACCCCCGCACGTTTGAGCATGTGTGGCGCAAGTGGCAGCCTAAGGGCAATCTTGTATTCTCGCAGTTGCCCCCAGAAGGCCAGAACGCCTTGCTTGAGGCTTTGGGCAAGCAGGTGCAGTTTGAGCTTGGCCAGCTGTACGTTGACGGTGAGTATGTGAAGGACGGCACCGACGACCAGCTGATGGACGGCGTGCTGACTCAGGCTGCTAAGGACCAGGACGTAGTGGTGGTGAACCCTGAAGGTCCGACCACAATGATTGACCGCTTGTACGCTGTGCGCAAGGCAATCCCTAAGGCTATGCGCGGCAACCCTAATCTGCGCATCATCATGAGCGTGGATGACTTCGACGAGTACGACAAGGAGCTTACTGAGCGTGAGCACAAGAACTCGAACGAGACAGAGGTGAACTCGAAGCGCTTCAAGGGTATCACGATTGAGACGATTGCGGCTTGGCCTGACGGTGTGATTGTGGCGACGCTGTGTTCTCCGGATGCAGACGGCAACTTCTTTGCGGCTGTGAACCTTCAGGACGATGAAAACGTGATTCAGATTGACAAGCTGAGCAACGCTTCTGAGCTTTACTTCTTCAAGTTGCTTATGAAGGCCGACACGAACATTGCGTTCGGTGAACAGTTTATCGTGATGGACTGGCGCACAAAGAAGAAGTTTACCTATACTCCTGCTGGCTAAAGAAGGAGAATGGCGTGCGACGTGGATGCGTCGCCGCCGAATAAGAACATATTTATCAACAAACAAAAAACAGAAAGAATTATGAGCGAAAAGAAAACGGTGAGTGTTAAGGTTGTGCAGAAGTTCCGTGACAAGGAAGACTTGAGTGTGCTGCATGAGGCAGGTGAGGTGCTTGAATTTGAGCAGGAGCGTGCCCAGGACGTTGTGGAACGTGGTTTAGCAGAGTATGCTGACCCCATCGGCTAGGCTATGGCAAGGATGAAATATCTGGTACTGCACTGCACTGCCACGCCAGAAGGCCGTGAGGTAAGCTCTAAAGAGATACGCCACTGGCACACTGACCCGGTGAAGAAGGGCGGCAGGGGGTGGAAGCAGGTGGGTTACACCGATTTGTTCCATCTGGACGGAACAGTGGAGCGCCTGGTGAAGAACAACGAGGATGCCGAGGTGGACCCCTGGGAGGTGACCAACGGTGCTGCGGGCTATAACTCGGTGAGCCGCCATGTGGTGTATGCCGGCGGTCTGGCAAAGGACGGCAAGACGGCCAAGGACACGCGCACGGCGGCACAGCTGAAGGCTATGACTGACTACGTGAGGAACTTTCATGAAAGGTTTCCTCAGATCAAGATTGTGGGTCACCGTGACCTGCCAGGCGTGACTAAAGCCTGCCCGAGTTTTGACGTGAAGGCATGGTTAGAGAGCATCGGCATCAGGCAGTAAGGAGAGTGTGAAAACAGAGTAAATAACGAATAAAGAGAAAACAAGGATGGCGGACACAGTAATCATGCAAATCCTGCAGTGGGCTATACCCTCGGGCGGCATAGGTGCCGCCATCGCTTGGGTTGCGAACCGCAAGGTGAAGGAGGCCGAGACGGCGAAGAGCGTGCATGACACCTACAAGGTGATGTACGAAGACGTATCGACGCTGCTTGTTGAAACGCAGAAGAAATATGAAGAGACGACAAAGATCACTGAGAAACTGGTGGCTGAAAACAACCTCACGCGACGTGCTGTCAACCGTCTGTCGCGTGCCATTGAGGCTATTCAGCTATGTCCTCACAGGGCTGCTTGTCCTGTCAGCAGCGAGCTGCAGCTCGACGAGACAGACGGTGAGGTCGGAAAACAAAGTGTCGGCAAGCGCAGTGCGAAAGGACAGCGTAGGCGCCGCGACGAGCGTGATGAAGGCGTGGTGGACGGCGCCGGTGAAGGCGGACACGGCATTGCTGGAGATAGCGCTTGACTCCGGTCTGTGGCGACTGCCTGAAGGAGCGAGCTATGCTGCGAGCTCGGGCCGTGCGCACGTGAAGGCGAGTGTGAAGCAGAACACGGGCGGCAAGCCTCCTACCCTGGTGATAGAGAGCGGCTGCGACAGTTTGGCGCGTCTGTGTGCGTATTATGAGGCGGAGAACGAGCGCCTGAGCGTGAAGAACGCTCATCTTCAGGACTGTGCTCAAACGGCGGTTGAAGAACGTTCGAAAGAGCGAGGGCTGTGGTGGGTGGACTGGTGTGTATTTATTGCAGGCGGAATAGTCTGCACGGTAATAACAATTTTAACAATGAAGATTTATGAACGATTTTATGTACGGCCTGGCGGTCGTTAAGGTAGGCGAAAAAAAGCTTGGCTACATCGAGGAAAACAGCTTCAAGCTGAACGGTGCGAAGGGCGAGGTGACGAAGATCAACGCTGCCCAGAAGCATGGCGGCCCTGTGCTTGTGATTCCGAAGTCGAACGGCACGATTGCTCCGAGCTTTGACTTGATCCAGATGGACTACGAGAACATGGCAGCTCTGATGGGCGGTGTGGTGAAGAAGACGGCGGAGAAAGCGACAGGCTGGGAAGCTCCATCGGAGCTGGTGCAGATTACGAGCCCACTGACGATACAGACGGACTCGTCGCATGAGATAAACATCCGGAAGGCTTTCATCTCGGCATACATTGACGGCGACCTGAACTTGGACAGTGTGTCGAAGGTGAAGGTTGAGGTTGAGGTGATGATTCCGGACGACGGTAGCAAGCCTTACAGCATTGATGATGTGGCTGGATAGATAAACACCGAGAGCGATGAAGGACAGCCATATTGAGAAGGAGGCAGCGGAGGCACTTTTGGACGTGGGTGTCTCCGTTCCTTTTAAGGAGTTGCGTCTGCCGTGGCGCAAGGAGGCGATACGTCTGCGTTTCAGGATGGGCCGTCCGCGTCTTGGCGGTCAGATACGTATAGCTCGTCTGTTTGCCGGCATGAACGTGACTCACGCGGAGCTGGAGGCGATGACAGAGTCAGAGCGTCTGGCTTGGCTTGGGGAGCACGGGCGCACTGTGAGCCGGATTGTTGCTCTGACGATATGCAGGGGGAAGTGGAGCGGGCTGCTGCTGTCGGGCGTGGTGGCATGGTTGCTACGCTGGTGGGTGGATGACGTTTGGCTTGAGGCTGCTTTCCGACGCTGGACGCTTCTGCTGGGTACTCGGGGTTTCGAGAGTATTATCGCATTGTCGGCGGCGACGAATCCGCTGAAGCCGACGATAGCGAGCCATTAAAGGAAGGGGAGTTAAGAACTAAGTATGAGGGTTCACATAGCCTCTTCGGTATGCTTTGGCAGGTGGCTCAGGCTACTGGCTGGAGTGTGGACTATATGCTGTGGGGTGTGAACTGGGAGACTCTGGTGCTGATGCTTGCCGATGCTCCGCGGTATGTGAAGGTGAAGGGCAAGGAAGATTCTGGGCCGTCGCGTAAAGTGAATGGCAAGCGGACCGCGCAGGAGATCCTGGAGTGTTTTCAAACAAGACTGAAGAAATGACATGAAAGCTGTAGAAGTAGAATTATTGATGAAAGGGAACCTTAGCCAGGGCATGTTAGATGCCCAGACTAAGGCTAATTTGCTTGATGAGTCCTTGAAACGAGTCGGCATGACCATTGGCGGTGTGTTCACGGCACAGAAGGCTGTAGAATTTGTGAAAACAATGATCGATGTGCGTCAGGAAGTGGAAAACCTCAGTATCTCGTTTGAAACATTGTTAGGTAGCAAGGACAAAGCTACGCAGTTCTTCGGTGAATTGCGTGAATATGCCGTGAACACACCGCTTATGCTCAATGATCTTGCTGGAGGAGCGCAAACTATGCTTGGATTCAACATCGAGGCGGAGAAGGTCATTCCGACACTAAAGCAGATTGGTGACATCTCCATGGGCGACCGTGACCGCTTCAACTCGCTTGTACTTGCATTTTCGCAAATGTCGGCTACGGGAAAACTGATGGGGCAAGATTTGCTCCAGATGATAAATGCCGGTTTCAATCCACTCGCTATCATATCGGAAAAAACTGGTAAAAGCATAGGACAACTCAAAGACGAAATGTCCGCTGGTGCTATCAGCTCTGAAATGGTGGCGCAAGCATTTGCAGACGCAACCGCAGAGGGTGGCAAGTTTCATGGCATGCTGGATAAGCAAAGCAAAGGTTTGAAGGGACAAATCTCTAATTTGGAAGGTGCTATTGACGACATGTTCAATGCCATGGGCGAAAAGAGTGAGGGTATTTTAACGGGCAGCGTTGAAGTGGCTTCAGAACTTGTAAAGAACTATGAAGCGGTAGGAAAAGCCCTTATGTCGCTTGTTGCGGTATATGGCAGTTATAAAACAGCTTTGATTGCAACACTGGCAGTACAGAAGGCTGCTTCTTTTGTTGAAAACATTCGCCTTGTGGCTATGTTCCGTAAAGAATTGGGACTTGCAACAGCTGCACAGCAAGCCTTCAATATAACAGCAAATGCCAATCCTTATGTGTTACTTGCAACTGTTATTTTGTCTGCTGCCGCTGCGCTGGCTATATATTCAAAGAATTGCTCTGCTGCCGCTGACGAGGCTCAACGTGCGGCTGACCGTGAGAAAGAACAGACAGATGCAATCAATGACAAAAAAGAAGCGATTGAAAAATGTATAAGCACCATAACAGATGAGAATCTAGCGGAACTAGACAGAGTAGAAGCTCTAGAAAAACTAAAGAAATTGATGCCGTCAGTCTTTGAGAAATACAAGACCGAAAAGGAACTTATCGATAAACTGACGGAGGCGCGCCGAGAATATAACGAGGAACTTCGTGAAGAACGTAATCTTAAAGGCGAAGGTAATTTGAAGGCAGACCAACAACGAGTGGCTGACTTAAAAAAATACCTCGCACTACGCAAAGAATATTATAAGACGGGACGCTTGAATATGTCAGATTCTGATTATAATCTCTATCAGAACCTTGACAAGAAATATAATAAAGAAGTAAGGAATGTGCGTGGTACGTTTCAGACATTCAACTCCGCTATAGAATCGTTGATTAAAGCTTCAGAGGGTACGGTGTGGAAAGATGTGCAGCAAGTGCGAACAGATAACCATAACAAGTTTATGGCAAAGTTGAATAGTATGAACGCAGAGACCGCTCAAAAGACTATCAACTTCTACAAAAATTGTATCTCCTCTGCGAACAAGCAAGGCAAGAAACTTGTACAACTTCCAGGAGAGAGTGTTGCAACTAGTGTAGACGAATTGCAAAACCGCATCAAATCGGCCACTGCTCGTATGAAAAGCATACACGAGAATGCCTCTAAAGACTTCATGAAAGATGCAAAAACCGCATGGACTAATGCACAGAATGAAGTAAATAAAGTCATAAAGAATCGCAACAATCGTTCCCTTTATCCTGATGAAGCGTCCTATCTTGCAGCATTGCGCAAGGCACGCGATGAAGAAAAGAAGGCAAAGGCAAACTATGAGGCTGCAGGTGGTGACACATCAAAGAAAACAAAAAAGACAAAGAACACAGGTCTTACACCTCAGGAGAAAGCTAATATAAAGGCTGCAGAGCAAGAAGAGAAAGGGCGTCAGGTAGAAGCGGCACAACGTAAACAAGAAGCGTCAGAAAAGCAAACCGCATTTGATTTGAAACAAGCGGAGATTGACGGCTTGCAAGAGGGTTTTGACAAGGAACTTGAAACGATAAATCTCAATTACGATAAACTTATCGAAGCGAACCGTTTGCGCCAGCAAGAATGGGTAGATGAACTTCAGAATATATCAGACCTCTCATTTGAACAGGCTCATCCTAACTGGAAGAAGCAAGGGTTGAAGCGTCCAACTGTTACTATGGATGATTTGAGTGCTGACCAAAAAAACTATCTGAAACAATATACTGAAGCCGCAAACGCATACAAGCAAAATTCCGAAGCAAAGCTCTATCAGAATTTGCTCGCCAAGTACCAAGACTACGAGGAGCAGCGCAAGAGCATCAGCGAGAAGTTTGCTAAGGATCGTGCTCAGATAGAGAAGGCTGTGGACGCAGACGGGCGTCCTATAGGCGAGGATGTGAAGGAGCGTGCGTTGGCAGAGCTGTCGAAGCAGGAGCGTGCTGCGCTGAAGTCTGTGGACGATGCTCAGCTGACGGAGCTTGGCAAGGAGAACAAGGTGCTTGTGGACTTGTTTGCTGACACTTCGGAGAAGAGTGTGGCTGAGGTGCAGAAGATAATAGACCGTATAAAGGTGCTGATGGACTATCTGCGTGGGACGAAGGACGCTGAGGGCACTGCTGTGATAAAGGACGGGAACGGAAGGACGGAGCGGCGGATCACGCAGAAGGATATGGCGGGGCTTGGTTTTTCGCCGGCTGAGCTGAAGGCCCTGGAGAAGAGTCCTGAGAAGCTGAAGGCTCTGACGGAGCAATATGAGAAGCTGAAGAAGGAGGTGCTCGGTAAGAATCCGTTCAGGGCTCTGGCAGATGCGGTTGGGGAGCTGTTCAAGCACGGCGAGGATGGTGAGGATAAGGGCCTTGAGGCTAAGCTGAAGCGCCTTGGTGAGTCTGCTGCGGCTTCTGCTGAGATGGTGGGCGACCTGGCCGGGAGGTTGAGCGAGATGTTTGAGGCGGCGGGTAACGATGGCATGGCTGAGGCGATGGATGCTGTGCAGGGTGTGATGACGAGTGTGAGCAACATAGGCCGTGGCTTTGCTGAGGGCGGCGTCGTTGGCGGCATAGCTGCTGCCGCGGGCGAGGCTATCGGCTGGGTGACGAAGGCTTTTCAGGCGAGTGCGCGTCATAAGGCTGCTTTGGAGAAGATCATGGAGGAGGTGACGGCTCAGCAGCGTGAGTATAACCTGCTGCTGATGGAGCAGAACCTGGAGCTGGAGAAGGCTCAGACGATATTCGGCACGGACACTTACGGGAAGGCTGCGAACGCTGTGAGGGTGATGAAGGATGCCTACGCTGGTCTGAAGGCGGAGATTGCGGGCACGGCTGAGCAGCAGCAGAAGTTCGGATACCTTGATACTGGGAATGCCTTCTGGAACAAGATTGTGAACAAGGGCTACTCGGAGCTGAAGGACGCCTACTCCGGACTGGCTGACATTGAGATAAAGACGGGCCATAAGAAGACGGGTCTGTTCGGCTGGGGCAAGGGCAAGGATACGTACAGCAGCATACTGGACGTTTATCCGGAGCTGATAGACAGTGCGGGGAACTTTAACCGCGAGCTGGCTGAGAGCATCATGAACAGCCGTGAGTTTGCGAAGAATGACAAGGAGGCCCTGCAGTATATCATAGACCTATATGACCAGGCTGAGGAGGCTTGGGAGTCTGTGAAGGACTACTTTGAGGGTGTGTTCGGCGACCTTGGGCAGACGCTTACGGACGCGCTGGTGGATGCCTTCAAGAACGGTACTGATGCGGGGAAGGCTTTTGCGGACTCGCTGACGGGTATGCTGGAGAAGCTGGCGGAGCAGATGATATACACGGTGACGATAGCCCCACTGCTGGAGAAGGCTCAGGAGGAGATGCTGGACGTGATGAAGCGCGAGGACCTGACGGACGAGGAGAAGTTTGGCAACTATGTGCGGATTCTGGACGACATGACGGACAATGCTCTGAGCCAGCAGGGAACCTTCAACGCGCTGCTGGAGAAGTATCGTCAGATGGCGAAGGAGAAGGGGCTGGACTTGTGGCAGGGGGACAGCACGACGCAGACGGGAAAGAGCGGTGCATACACGACGGCCTCGCAGGAGAGCATAACGAAACTGGAGGGTCTGTACACGGCGATGCTGGTGCACGAGACGAACATAGACACGAACGTGGAGAATGTTGCGGGGAGCATGCAGACGGCTCTGGGGCACCTGAAACGTATAGATACGAACACGGGCGAGTGCAGCGAGACGCTGAAACTGATGCGCAAGGACATGCGTGACATGAAGGATGATCTGACCACGCTGCGTAGGGACGGCATTAAAACAAGGTAAGAAAAAGGAGGAAAGAGCATGGAGATAACGAAAGGTCTGCTGTACATAAACGACAAGGACGCAGCCCAGGAATGGGGCGTGTTCCTGACGGAGAAGAAGGAGGGAGAATGGACTAACTATGAGGCTCTGCTGAAGCCGAGCACGACGAAGGAGCTGACTGTGGTGGACAACCCTGACACTGACGGAGAGGAGCTGCCGGAAGAAATAGAGCTGCACCTTCAGGCGCGTGACGTGGAGCTGTACTTCTGCCTATGGGCCGAGTCGGCGCAGGCGTACTTCGTGAACTACGGCAGGTTTTTCACGATGCTGCGGACGGGCAAGGACGGATGGCTGGAGGTGAGGCTGCCGGAGATAGACCGCACGTTCAGACTGCGGTATCTGGGGGCAACGGAGACGGAGCAACTGACCCCGATAGGCGAAGGCGGCGTGTGCAGCAGGATGCGGCTGAAATTCAGGGAGCCGAAGCCTCTGTACTGAAACGGCGTTTGCAAGGTATTCAAACAACGATAAAACAACGATAAAAAGGACATCAAAGGACATGGAGCTGAAGATATATGACAAACGGAACCGGCTGAGGACAACGCTGGTGCCCGACAGTAGCAGCACTCACCACGAGGAGGTGGGCGGTGACGACTACCTGAGCGTGTCGCTGGACAGCCAGGAGTGCGTGACACTGGAGCTGAACGACTGGACGGTGTGGGAAGGGCGGAAGTTCTGGTGTGTGGAGACGTACACGCCGAAGCAGACGGGTCGCAGGAAATGGACGTACTCGGTGAAACTGTACGGTGCGGCGAGCCTTATCAAACAGGCGCTGATGCTGAACACGGAGGACTCGCCAGTATTCAGCTACACGGCGACGGCCCGGGAGCATGTGGCTCTGGTGGTGAAGAACCTGAACCGCTGGATGGGCGGCATAACGGACTGGAAGGTGGGCAAGGTGGAGGCTACGGGCAACATCGTGGTGGACTACTCGGAGGGTCTGTACGGGAACGACGCTCTGAAGAAGATAGCCGACGAGGCCGGGACGGAATGGTGGATAGAGGGCATGACGGTGAACGTGTGCCGCTGCGAGAGGGGCGACGAGGTGACGCTGGGCTACGGCAACGGTCTATTGAGCATAGAGCGTGACTCGGCTGACAACGTGAAATTCTTCACCCGACTGTTCCCGATAGGCAGCAGCCGCAACATAGACGCTGAGAAATACGGCAGCAACCGACTGCTGCTGCCGAGCCGTGCAACGTATGTGGAACGGAACACGGAGCTGGGCATTGTGGAGCACTTCGAGCAGACGGCGTTCCAGGAGATATACCCGCGGCGCACGGGCAAGGTGAGCTCGGTGAGGAAGGAGACGAAAAAGGGCGATGACGGCAAGCCATTCGACATATACTACTTCACGGACGGCGAGATGAACTTCGATCCGAACGAATATGAGATAGGAGGCTTGGTGAAGCGCGTGACGTTCCAGACGGGGCAGTTGGCCGGTCTGGGCAACGACGAGGACGGGGAGCACTATTTTGAGGTGAACTATAACAGCGAGACGCGGGAGTTTGAGCTGATAACGATTTGGCCATACGATGACGACACGCAGGTGCCGGGCGGAGTGCTGGAGCCGAAAGCGGAGGACACCTATATACTGTGGAACGTGAGGATGCCGGACGAGTATTACCCGATAGCGGAGGAGGAGTATGCGACGGCGGTGGAAAAATACATGGACGAGCACTGCCTGGACAGAAGCGTGTACAAATGCTCGACGGACTATGTGGCGCTGAAGAAGCGCGGCGTTGTGCCGTGCATGGGGCAAAGGGTGCGGCTGGAGAGTGACCGCTTTTTTGCGAGCGGCTACCGTGAGAGCCGCATAACGGTGGTGGACCAGAAGCTGGAGCGCCCGACGGAGGCTGACATCGAGATAAGTGACGTGCTGTCGCAAACGACTCAGAGCCGCATGGCGAACGAGATAGAGAACGTGCGGAGCGAGGTGAAGGCTAACACTGTGGAACTGCCTGACGTGATACGCTCTTGGGACACGACTCTGCCTACGGACAACAATCTGTTTTCGGCAAGAAGGAGCGAGCAGGAATTTCTGAGCAGGAAACGCAATGACCGCACGAAGGGGCGGATAACCTTTGAGCAGGGCGTGGTGTTCGGCGAGGAGGAGAACGGCTTTGTTGACGGCAAGGGCAACGCGGAGCTGCTGACGGCTGTGGTGAAGGAGCTGCTCAGCAGCGGGGACTATAGCGGCGGGGGCTTGACGGACAGAGGCTGGAAACTGGGTATGGATGAGGACCGATTGTCGCACCTGATTGTGGACAAACTGACGGTGCGTCAGGTGATGAACGTGTTTGAGCTGCTGATAAACAAGGTGCGGAGCGTGGGCGGCCAGATATGCGTGAGCGCTGCGAACGGGAAGATAAAGGCTGTGGAGGACAAGGGGAATTACTGGAAGATCGTGTTTGAGCAGGAGAACACGTTTGTGGCTCATGATCTGATGCGCTGCCAGGTGTTTACGCGTGGCGAGGAGAAAGGTTATTGGGTGGAGGTGGCTGAGGAGAGCAACGGCGGCGTGCTTGTGGCGAAGGCTGAGTTTGAGGGTTCGGAACCGTCTGCCGGTGACGAATGTGTGCTGATGGGAAACACGCAGGTGGAGAACCGTCAGAACCTGGTGCTGATTTCGGCGAGCGAGGACGGGCATCCGAGGGTGGATGTTTTGGACGGCGTAAGCGGGAAGAGCTTTGAAAAGGCTCTGCGTGCCAGGTTGGGCTGCCTGGACGGGATAAAGGACGACAGCTTCCCATTGGAGAACCAGCCTCACGGAAATGGTCTGTATGCCGACAACGTCTTTCTACGCGGTACTTTCCTGCTATCTAACGGTGAGGACGTGAAGACGCGCTTTGAGGTGACAGAGGGTATGGTTCAGAGTGCGATAGACGGTGTGCGTAATGACTTTGTGAGCGACAAGGGCTATCTGAACAATGCGACGTTCAGGTCGGGTCTTGAGATGTGGGACTCGGATAACGAGACGGTGTTCTTTCTTGTGGGGAACCGCTGGGTCTGGGCCAATGACAATGTGCTATCGAAGAAGGGTGACGGGGCGAGCGTTGTGACGGACATGGGCCGCACCGTTGTACGGATTAAGAACAAATACATACTGCAGAAGCATGGCAACCTGCGCTATGTACCTTCGTTCGCAAGCGTTAATGATGGGAAGAAGGAGGCTTTGCCGGTGTATCTCTCATTCTTCTACCGCTGTGCTAAGGGAGGCACTCTGAAGGTGAGCTTTGAGGGTGTAGACAAGGCTGGCTTTGAGAACTTCAACAGCATGGATGTGACGGAGGCACTTGGCGTGACTGAGGGCTATGTGCAATATACATGCAATGGTCTGTGGAACGGCACGGGTGACTTCAAGCTGGAGTTTGACGGTGACATCTATCTGTATATGTTGGTGCTGAGCACTGACAAGGTGGAGAGTCTGACTTATAAGTACAAAACTCTGTTTGAGCAGAGCGAGAGGCTGGTGAAGATATCGGCTGCCGTGTTTGACAAGGACGAGAAGATGCTTGAGGAGACTGGACTTATCACGACTTCGAAGGTTTCTGGTCTGTATGCCATTGACGGTGACGGCAATCTGAAATCGTTTATCGGTGCAGGTCAGGACGGTGTGAAGATAAAGGCTGCGAACATACAACTGGAGGGTATTGTGACAGCTAACGAGAACTTCAAGATATTGGCTGACGGCAGCATCGAGGCAAAGAACGGCAAGTTCATCGGCGAAATAGAATCGAACAAAGGTATTATCGGTGGCTTCACCATTGGTGCCGGACGTATTGGTGCAGAAGCTACGCAAAGTGGAGATGGCGGTTCGCTTGCCATATATAGTAACTTCTTTCGAGTAGGGGGTGACAATGGATATGTGATGTTTGGTAATGATGTGATACCAGGAACGGCAGGCGGAGCATTTACCGCTACTGGGCGTATCGTAAATGAACACCCAAACACATATGGGAACTATGGTTTGGACCAGGCGAATTACGGTCTGTTTATCCATGTATCAGGCGGAACAAAGAACTACGGTATTTGGTCAAATGCTGCGCTGATGGCACCGTCCTTTGTGAACACCAAGGCCAAGATACTGACCTTTGACCCGAATGCGACTTCTTATTCGGTTGATTTCTCGCAGGCCAACGTGATTCTAATGTACTTCAAGAAAGATAAGTCGTCAGGCGTGAAGGTAACGCTTCCAAGCGAGTCATCAGTGGCTGAAAAATTCGGATTAACCGAACTTCCTGAGGACTTTGCCACGGTTGTGACATTCCGGGTGCGTGCAGGATCGCTTCCTATAACACTGAAAGGCATCTATGACCACAACGAGAATTTGACAAACTACCAAATGGCAGAGGGTGACAGCGTGACCGTGCTCATCAGCAAAGTGGACGGCTTTCGCTACCAGATTTTGAATCATTCAAAATAAAAATACATATATACGATGGAAAGAATAGACTTTCAGCAATTCAATGTTTATACGACGGTGAGCCGTAAGGCTGTACGACCAGTAGATGTTCGCGAAAGATTTGCGGATATGATCTACAACAACGTGAATGGCATCAAGGCGCACGCACTTGCCCTGAAAATATACAAGAGCGAGGGCGAGACGGAATATAGCGAGGAGGAGGTGAAGCTGATACGCGCTGTTGCAGAACAATGGTGTGTGCCGGGATTCATAGACGGTCTCAACGAGCAAGTGAATAACAAATTAAAAACAGAATGACATGACAGAAGAAGAGAAGAAATCATTGGTTCAGGATGTGCTGAGCTCGATAAAGGCGAGCAGCCAGAGCGTTGACGAGCTGGAAACCGTCGGTTCGCTGGACGGAATTAACTCGCTGCCTGCGCAACGTGGTGACAAACTGGTGAAAGCCCCTATCTCGCTGCTGGCGAAGCCGGCCACGGAAGCTGCCGGTGCTGCAGACAAGGCTGCGAAGGCTGCGAATGGTGCTGCTGCAGCGGCAAACAGTTCGGCGGAAAGCGCCACTGCTGCTGCAGGAGCGGCACGGACGGCAGCGAGCAACGCTGACAGTGCGGCATCTTCGGCAAACAGCGCCGTGGCTGAAATGGCAGACTATGAGAGCCGTGTGGAGCTGGCTATGAACGGTGCGTCGGCACGCTTTGACGGTTTTGTGGAGGGTGTAAATATCGCTCTTGTGTCATTCGTGAAGATAGACGGTGTATACTATGATACGTTGAACAAAAGATTCTGCGGCAGGCAAGGTAATAAATACTGCAACAACTGGGCTGTGGACGGGAATACGTATTCTGCGGAAATGTTCCTTGACGAGAGCCGTACTGCTGTGAGAAAAGACAAGGTGTTTATGTGTGGCGCTTCACTTTATGTATGGAGTGAGGAGGAGGACAACCTGGTGGAGATAAGCGGAAGCGGCGGTGGCAACACCTATAATGTGACGGAGGAGATACCTCTGGAAAGCGGATATTATACGCTTGAGACAGCCATAGCAGCCGTGGAGGAGAAGAAACGTGGAAAGGGGCGCTGCATAACGTTTGAGACGGCTCAGGGCAAATGGGAGACGAAGCAGTTTATGGGGACAAGCCTTTCCTCATGGGAGAACGCTGAGAGCTGGGGCGACTTCGGCGGTGGCGGCAAGGTGAAGAGTGTGACACTGAACGGAGAAAGGTGCGAACCGAACGAAGCTGGCGATATCAGTTTGAGATTGGACGTACCGGAGGTGGACGCGAGTCTGGACGAGGCGAGCACAAACGCCATACAGAACGGTGTGGTGGCGACAAAGCTGAAGGAGCTGGAGGCGCATACGCTGGGTTCGATAGAGGTAGTTCCTGACGGTGATGACAACTATCTGTATGCTTACGACACGAAGGGTGAGGCGATAGGTACGCCTGCCAAGCTACCTGCGGGTGGCGGTGGTGGCACATCGTCGGCAAGCCGCATACTGGTGACGGCAAAGGTGGCTCCGGCGCTTGTGAAAGAGGGTGGCTCGGCGCTGCTGACCTGGACCTACGACCATGTGAACGCTGAGGGGGAGAGCGACGGTGTGAACGCAACGGTGAGCATCAGCGTGAAGCTGGGCACTACGACGCTTTGGACGCTGGAGCTGCGCAACGTGTCGAGGGGCACTTATACGGCAGACCTCTCGGCATATATGTCGGTGGCGGGAAATGTGGATGTGTATGTGAGGGCTGAATGTACGACCGCTGAGGGCGAGAAGCAGACTAAGCAGGCCTATGCGATGGTGACGGTGGTGGGCATAAAACTGACGTCGGACTATGACATGGGCACAGCGATGCAGAAGGGCGGCTATGAGGACGGGGAGACGATAAGCATCCCGTTCACTCTGACGGGCTCGGGGCGCAGAACGGTGTCGATGTATGTTGACGGCAATGGTGTGCCTACGACCAAGGACGTGAGCAAGTCGGGCACGACTCGCGATGCGTTCACGATAGCTGCCAATACGCTGGCGGCAGGCAGGCACACGGTGCAGCTGGTTGCGGAGAGAGATGGCCTGAAGTCGGACGCGATATGGATAGACCTGCTGAAGGGCGGCGAGAGAAGCCCTTGGGTGGGCATGAAATATGTAAACAAGAACGGCGAGGTGGTGCTTGGGGAGATGCCTCTGCGGGCGCGTCTGTCAGCGCAGCAGTATGAGAGGCTGGAGTTTGAGTATGCGGCATACGACCCGACGGAGGTTCCGGCGGTGGTGACGGAGACGCAGACTTCGCCCACTGGCAAGGAGACGAAGAAGACATACAGCGTGGGCCGCGGTCGGCAGACATATATGGAGCGCTTCATGGAGCAGGGCGAAACGAGACTGAAGCTGGAGTGCGGCAAGGCTGCGTTGGAGACGGTTGTGGATGTGGCGTCGAGCGGTCTGGACATAGGCGAGGCAACGCAGGGGCTGGAGCTGAAGCTGACCGCTGCGGGACGCTCGAACTCGGAAAGCCCTGAGGCACGAAAGCTGTGGGCCCACGGTGAACATGGTACGACCTTTGAGGGCGTGGACTGGCAGACGAGCGGCTGGGACGGCGAGGCTCTGGTGCTGAAGAACGGTGCGAAGGCAGTGATTGACTTTAAGCCTTTTATGCAAGACGTGAAGCGCGGAGGCATGTCTGTAGAGATAGACATGGAGGTGAACAACGTGTCGGACCGCAGCTCGGTGGTGGTGGACTGCATGGAGAACGATGCGAAGGGCTTCCGCATTACGGCGGACAGCGCCATGCTCTACAGCGGCTCGACGAAGGACCAGGAGGACGAGGAGAACAGAGACCCGGAGACGGGTCTGCCGATCGTGACGAAGACGCCGGTGGGCGTGAAGCAGAACTATGCGGAGAGCAAGCGTGTGCGCTTTGCCTTCAACGTGGGCAAGCGTGCCGACGGCTCGCTCATGGAGTTGTATATGAACGGCGACCGCGTGTCGGCGATGTGCTATCAGGATGACGACAACTTCAAGCAGGACGCTCCGCAGGGTATCAGCATAAGCTCGGACGGTGCTGACGTGAGGGTATTCAAGGTGTTTGCGTATTCGCGCCCTCTGACTGATGACGAGGTGGTGGACAACCATACTGTGGGCAGCGACAATGTGGAGGAGATGGCGGAGCGGTATGCCTACAACGACGTGCTTAACCCGGAGACGGGCGAAATAGACATGGATAAGATAATGGCCAAGGGCAGGGCTGTGATAAAGATCGTGCGCACGGAGGACTCGGGCAGCGGTCTTGACGATGTGAACGCCTGCAAGAACAAGAAGCAGAACTTCCACGTGGATGAGCTGGTGATATACACGTCGTGGGGTGACGTGATACGCTTCACGAACATCATGATGCGTATTCAGGGAACTTCATCGACGAAGTATCCGGTGAAGAACTACCGCTTCTACTGGATGAAGTGCATGAAGGCAGGTCTGGTGCCGGAGATGTGGATAAACGGCGTGAAGCAGGATGTGAACAAACTGCCACTGTTCAAGGGTGACACGAAGCCGTGTAAGGTGAACTGTGCAAAGGCTGACTTCTCGGATTCGTCGATGAAGACGAACACGGGCATGGCAATAGTGTTCAATGACGTGATGAAGGAGATATCGCCTACTCCGCCACAGCAGCAAGATCCGACGATACGCACGGCGATATACGGCTATCCTTGCGACATATTCGCAACGACCAGTTCTGACGACTCGAACCCTACGTACTACGGCCAGTACCAGATGAACAATGACAAGAGTGACTGGTATGATGTGATGGGTCTGACGGACAAGGGGAAGCATATAGCCATAGAGTTCCTGGACAACGGCAAGAAACTGTGTAACTTTCAGGTGGACGATGACCTCGACGCGCAACTGGATGCGGAGTTTGAGAGCTCGCTTGAGTTCAACTATCCGAAGGACACGCTGTGGAGCGGTGCTGATGAGGCTGCGGGCGAGAAGAACGCTTCAGAATACCAGAAGGGGGCTATAAAGAAGCTGTGGAGCTGGGTGAAATCGTGTGTGCCCGCGGGTGCGGACATGACGTACACAGACCTCAAGACATGGAAGTCGGAAAAGTTCAGGAACGAGCTTGGACAGCATCATGATGTGCGGAACATGACTGCATATTACATCATCGTGACCTATGGCGGCAATGTGGACCAGTTTGTGAAGAACACGATTCATTGCACTTGGGACGGGGATATATGGTGGTGGACTTACTATGACGGTGACACCTGCTTCGGCAAGCGTAATGACTCGCTGCTTGCTTATGCCTACAACATAATGAGGGATTCGTGGGACGCGGAGAAGAAGAAATGGGTGTTTGAGGGTCATGACTCTTGGATGTGGTGTCTGTTTATCGCCAACTTCGAGGCGGAGATAAAGGCTATGGCTGAGGAACTGCGCCGTGTGATGACGAACCAGAAGGTGAAGGGCACGTTTGAGGCTATGCAGAAAAACTGGTCGGCCCGCGAATACAACAAGTCGGGCGAGATGAAATATATCAAGCCTGAGACAAAGGGCGTGAGAGTGACGGAGAACGGCGTGACGACGGACGGGAACAAGTTCTACTACATGTATGCGCTGAGCGGTACGCGCGAGATGCAGCTTGACCACTTCATTACGAACCGCTTCGCTCTGCTTGACGCTAAATTCGGTGTGAGCACTTACCGTGCGGATTCGGCAGGCTTCTATATGGCGCGTGAGGTGTCGGATTCGGCAGACGTGATGCGCATCGTGTCGGGCGATGAATACTACTTCGCTTACGGTCTGTCGGGAAAGGACTATATGGAGGGCGAGACGGGCAGGCTGCTGAGAGGCGAGACGGGCAGGCTCTCGGTGACGGGCAAGCGTGCACTGAACGACCCGATGCTGCTGTTCGGCGCTTCGAAGATCCTGGAGCTTGACCTGACGGGGGCTGCCGGACATCTGCTGAACGGTCTGGAGCTGGGCAACTGCAAGATGATGAGACGACTGGACATCAGCGTGAAGCGGGGGGCACAGCCTTCGACGACTACATGGTGGCTTGTGACGCAGGGATGCAGACAGCTGAGGGAGGTGAACCTGAACGGGCAGACTATGGCGAGAAGCAACCGCCAGGACTCGACATCGCTGGACTTCTCGACGAACACGCTGCTGAGGAGCCTCGACGCGGGCGGTACGAATGTGAAGAGCGTGACTGTGGCCAAGGGTGCGCCGATAGAGAACCTCGTGCTGCCGGCTTCGCTGACGACTCTGCGTCTGGAATATCTGCCGAAACTGAAAGAGGAGGGACTGACCATCGAGGGTACGGCCAATGTGACGAAGCTCGTTATTGACAGCTGTCCTGGCATAGACTGGCAAACACTGTTTGAACGCTGTTCGAACATCGAATATCTGCGTGTGACGGGCATCGACATGGAAGGTGACGGCAACTTGCTGACTTCGCTGATGCGGACGGGCGGCGTGGACGAGGAAGGCGGCAACGTGGACACCTGCCGACTGGTGGGAACATACCGCTTGACGAAATATAAGGGGAACGAGGAGTATGAGGCGCTGAAGGAGCACTTTCCGGAGCTGAACATCGTGCAACCGGAATATACGATGCTGGAGAGCGACGAGAGCGTGGCAGACGATGCAAATCTCTCGAACTTGGATAACGGCACGGGCTATAAGTACGGCAACGACTACAAGCCAAGCGGCCATGTGGCTGCGATACTGAAGAACCGCCACAGAGTGCTGGCGAAGGTGACAAAGAAGGCGACCA
>ERZ1026878.297-NODE-297-length-40358-cov-11.895070_pt1 | contig 40358 bp, 23 predicted proteins | sample MGYA00380169_ERZ1026878 | MGnify/ENA primary metagenome ERZ1026878 (study PRJEB33269, sample SAMEA4719805) | human gut metagenome | biome: human-associated habitat; feature: organic feature; material: feces | place: Cameroon | collected 2013-10 ...
TTGGAAAGCGTGTTGGTGTAACAGCCTCACGAGTTCGAATCTCGTATTCTCCGCCCGGATTGGAACCCTGGAAACCGTTGGAATCATTCGGTTTCTGGGGTTCCTTCTTTTCCACTCCGTTTTCCGGTTCCTTCCAGATTCCCTCCGAATGCTTCTTTCATTGGCCTCGGTTTTTGAATCGTCCCGTATCGCAAGTCTCGCGTGTACGGGCCGGCATTCAGGAAAGTCCCTGATTGTCATGCTGCGGCTTATTGGTGCCAGTCTGTGGTCTCAATAATGGGATTGTTTGCCCTCATATGTCGATATTTGATTGCGATTCGGTGGGGGAGTTGCGTACATCGTCGTTTTACGCGCACTTTTGCGCTGCGCTACGTTACGCTCGAAATCGTGACGTTGAGAGAAAGAAGCACGACGATGGTTGACAAGACGGCTGCCGGCAGCCAGCAGACTGACCAACGCGATGCTGATACTCGTGACTCTCTGGCGGCGCTTGCCCGACGCCGTTCGAATTCATCGCCAATCGTATTGCAGAGTGATGTGCAGGCCGCTCCGCAGGAAAAGCAGGAAAAACAAGAAAAGCAGAGCGAAGCTGGGTCTGCCTTGCAAACGGGCGAGGATGCGAATGATGACGTGAATCGTGCGGAAGAATCGCAAACCGTGAAAGAAAAAGACGCTGTGGATGGTCCTGATAATACGCAGCAGCCGCAAATGGCATCCATAAGCGCCATCACAACGCAGGTTTTGCCACCAAGCTTTATTCCGACCGCAACCGGTCGTATTCGTCCCGTAACGGGCGCTTTTCCCGCAGTTCAGTCCGCTTCGCAGACGGAACAGGCGCAGCGCAGGCGATCCATCCGCTCGTTGGCCGCGGGGTCGTTGCGTAGAACCAACATCGGCAATGCTGAAAAGGCCGGCGATGTGGGGAGCGCGGGTAGTACCGGACGGACGGCGGGGAATGGCGATACGCCGTCGCCGCGAATCGCCAGCAGTGCTCCCCATTATGCGAATTGACCAGTGGACTGATCAGAACGGCCAACGTAACAAATCAGTGGAAATACTGGACATACGCACGGTACGCGCGCTTCGCGCTGCATTGTGCGTCGCTGTACTACGTCATTCCAATTGAATCGCAACAATGCGTATAGCAGATGAAAAGCACATACGAAAAACGCGCATGAAAAAACGGTCCCGATATATTCGAGACCGTTTTTCATGAGTCGATGAAGCAAACGCTGTCCGGCAGCGAGCCGGCTCAGTCTTCGCTGGTTTCGCGCTTATACTGCACGAACGTCTTCATGGCGTAGGCAAGGCCGGCAAGCAGCAGAATGGCTGCGCAGGCAAGGGAAATGCCGATGCCGGTTTGTGCAAGCTGTCCATATTCCGACTTGGTCAGCGCGCCGGTGGACGCGGCGGTTTGATCGCCGGAAGCTGCGACGGATCCAGTTGCAGCACCATTCGCGCCAGTGCCGGCAGCCGTGCGCACAGTGCCAGTGGTGCCGTTGACTCCAGTAACGGTCGTACCGGCATTCGTTCCAGCCGTGATGCCATGCGTGCCGGTAGCAACGGATGAGCCGCCCTGCTGACCCGTCTTGGAGTTCGCGTCCTTCAACGCCGCGATGAACGACTGATGCCACTGGTGGCTGCTTGCCGCGAACGCATCATGCTTGGTTTTAAGCTCGTCGTGAGTCTCTTTCATGTCGGCATGCATCTGGTTGAGGTGGGCCTGCGTGTCCTGCATATCCTGATGCAGAGCGTCGTGACGCTCCTGACCGCGCTTGACCGCGCCATCGATCGCATTCTTTATATCCTCGCGGTCCTCCTGGTAGTTCTTCCAGGCCTGCTCGCCGTACTGGCGAAGCGCGTCGGCGTCCTCGTGCGCGTTCTGATGCAGCTGCTCGGCGTGCTGCTTGGCGGTATCGATGTCCGACTTGATCTGCTGGTTGGTTTTGCGCACATGCTGTACGGCATCGCACGTTTTGTCGGTGCACACGGCCATATCCTGGTCGATCTGCCCGCTGATGGTGGTGCTGCCGGCCAGTCCGTCCGTAGACGGTGCGACTTCACTGGCCGAAGCTGCGGAAGGCAAGGCGGCCATGCCGATGGTTAATATTCCCGCCGCTGCAGCTGCTGCAATACGATTCCTCATGGTGGTTCCTCTCCTGCGCACGTTTGCATTCGATCTGTGATTGTGCGCTCGCGTTCGTTCCGTATGCCATAGTAGGAGGGGAATGTGCCTAAATAAACCGGTGGAAAAATGACATTTGTCTAGTTTCTGCGATGCTGCAGCAGTCTTCATAGTTTAAGCGGGAAACCAGAATCCAAACCAGAAGCCGGAACAGCCTGCTCAAGACATGGCCAAGCAGGCCAAGTAACGGCTTAGACCGCCCGTACTTATCCCGCCCGTATTGGTTTATCTAGCGGCGGCCCCCAACAAAGATCACTCGACAATAGTGATGAATGGGCTAGCCGGCAGATTAAAGCCGTTGTACAGCATGCTCGCGCACTTCGGATTGCCACTGAACAGGTAACGTACCTGGCTCATGGCGTTGAGATCGTTCAGTGTTGAACCATCGGCTGCGGTGAGCAACACCTGATTGCCCCTGATGGTGGCATTGACCGCCTGCCATTGACCGGAATAATTGGCGACCTCAAACCCCTGCAATGCCGTAGTGGTGGGAGCGGCGATATTGCTGATACCGCTTAACGGGGTCGCTTTCGGAGCGCTCTTATAGTTTGGTGCGATTGCGCTCGCGGTCTTCGAATAGTTCGGCTGCATGGCTTTCAGCCCGCTTGCGGTGCCGTTCCGGAAAGACAAGGCGATTGCGCCGTTCGCAGTGTGCCGGGCATGTTCGATAAGCGGTCCGTTGGGTACGGTGGTGCCGTCTTCCATGGCGAGATACTGCGCGGCCATGCGTGCCCCGAGAATATCCTTGCCGAGCGGATGGATCAGCGCGGATGTGCCCTTATCTGTGTCAAGGGAAACCGTCATCGCCACGTTCGACGAATCGTGCAGGTTGGTGTTGCCGAGCGTAGTCCGTTGCGCTTCTCGCACGTTTTGCGTGTACTGGTAGTTTGGCCAGCGCGCGAGCTGTACGTACAGGAACGGCAGGTCCTTGCGTCCGAACACGTTACGGTACTGGTTGATGAGCGTGGTCATTTGCGATTCGTATTGCAAAGCAGTTCCGTAATTATTGGCATCGCTGCACCCTTGGTACCACAGCACGCCCGCCACATGGAATCCCTTCAACGGCGCGATATGGTTCGCATAAATATCGCCGCCTTGTACATGCCGGCGAATAGGCGTGCCACCCCACGCGGTCTGGATGATGCCAATTGGCACATTGGGGTGCTTGGCGCGTAACTGCATGGCGAATTGCTGAGCCAGATAGCTGAGGTGCAGTGAATTCGTGGAATCTGCAGTCAGCCATGCATCGGCGCTCTGATTAACAGCGGACAGTGGAAAATCAGTGTCTTCAACATCATGATTTGCGATGACAAATTTCACGTTGTCATCTACGAGCGGTTTCGGCAAATCGCCTGTCGTGATTAGTCCATTGCCAAAATTGTAAGTAGCGTTTTCGTAATACTGCACATAGTTGAGTTCCATATTCGACTGGCCAGCGGCTACGAAGACGTCTCCCACATACACTTTGGCCAGTTTCAGCACGGTTTTGCCGGCGTACTGCACTTGCAGCGAATACGGATTGAGACTTGCCTTTTGCGCGCTCAGCGTGCAGGTGAAACTGCCGTTTTTCGCTACCTTTGCCTTGACGCTCTCGGAGGTTTTGCCTTGCGTAAGTGTCGCTGACAGTTTCGAAACGTCGATGGGGTTGCTTTCCGTGGAGCTGACGTTGCCTTTGACTACGATTGGCTGATCGCGCTGGAACACCATATTGTCCATGTAGTATGAGGGCAGCTGCACATCAACAGTGGCCGCAGTATGGGCGGTGGCGGTGGATTGCGATCCGGTTTTACCGGTTGCCGTTCCGTTGCCCCATTTGGGGCCGCACCCGACGATGATGGCAACGACTATTCCTACGGTTACGATAACGGCAAGTGCCGTTCTTGCCAATCGTTTCGTATTCAATTCTGATTTGCCTCGTTCTTTGTCAACGCCCGCTCGAAGGTTCTGGCCTGTTTGTCATATGCGGCTCGTTCGGTGTTGGCTTTGCTGGTGGTCCCGGACGGGTCGGCTTTGCAGTCAAGCGCCTTCGGCGATTTGACTTCTTCCTGATACAAGGTGCTGAGCTTTTCCAGATCATATGAGGAATCCATGCTGGAAAATGCGTCGACAATCTTTCCCTTGAGCTGGAAATCCTTGGAATATGAAGCGTTCATGGCGGCAACCGCGTCTCTGCAGTCGTTAATGGCATTCAGTTCGCGCATTTTCTGCGATGTTCTCACGCCCATGACGCCGAAGACCACAATGCATACCGCAACGACGATAACGGCTACGATGATGGAACGGCGAATCAAGTTCTTGACATGGTTGTGCACCCAAGTGTCGCCATCTTGCACGCCTTGCGATATGGCGATTTGGAACGGATCTTCGGGAGCCGTTCGGTAGGAAGTCCCCGGTGCTTTTGTTCTAAGCTTTTCGTCACGATTGGTGGCATTGACGGAATTGTTGGATTTGCTGGTCCCGACGGTCGCGGTACTGCTGAAAGTCCGGGGCTTGCGGACGTTACTTGCTTGACTGTCAGCTTTATTTGGCTGCCTTTCGTGCCGTGCCATGCTTCCCTCCAGGAGTCCGTGATACCGTTCTGATGTTGTCTATTGGAGGTGGTCCGACAAGGTCCTCTGTTCCCAAATGACAATACATAAGGTATGTTACCCGTTCCACTTCCGAATGCCAGCACTTCATGTTGTGGCATATTCGGTAAATGTGAAGTTTGGTTTGGAATCCATCTGCTTTATTTTGAGTGGGGACATCTCAGAATACACTTAAGTTTTGCGTGTGCAATTGCGTCAACGCGTGAAATGCGTTTTGTGAGAGAGGCTGACGATGATATCGCCGAAAAGCTTGATGAAGATTGCGACCACCGCTTCCGTGGCTGCAATAACGGTTTCCGTTGCCGTGGTGCCGGCTTACGCCATGCAGGATATTGCGATTGAGGATACGCCAAGTTCTTTTGCCGCAACTGTGGATGATGTGCAGAATTCGTCAAACAGCATGCCGGACAATCCGAACGCGACGCTGCCGGAAACGGTAAGCGAAAACATTTCGGACGATTCCACTGTGGTTTCGGAGAACCTTGCGGTTACGCCGGAAGGTGATGTACAGAACATTGAGACCGGCGAAACCGTGACGGACGCTCAGCTGGTCGGCACGCAATCGCAGCAACCTGATCCACTGGCCAAAACGGATGGCGAATCATTCATTCCGGTGAGTGCCTCGGATGTGAAAGATGCTGTGGAACAATCTGTGAAACAGTCTGTGGAGCAGTCGTCCTTGAAGGATGGTGCGACTGTCCGGCTTGCTAAATTCGAGAGCAACGAATACGGAGCACACTGGGGAACCTACAACGGAACAAAGGCGTTTTTCGATTATAGGAACAACCTGTTCGTTCAACAGGCCAAGGGCGTGATTGATGTTTCCTCATGGCAGGGTGACGTCGATTGGGCCAAGGCGAAAGCCGACGGTGTGGAAGGCGCAATCATTCGTTTGGGCTATGGCTGGGGCAACTATGCCGATGCCAAAGCGCAACGCAACATCAACGAATGCAAGCGGTTGGGCATTCCGTTCGGCATCTACTGGTACTCGTACGCGGAAGATGCGGGCGGTGCGAAACATGAAGGCAGCGATGTGGTATCCAAGCTCCGCCAGATGGGCGTGAGCCCTAATGATCTGAAGTATCCCGTGTACTACGACCTTGAGCAGTGGACATGGACCGGGCATACGCCGCCGAACGATCCGAACGTGTATAACGGCATCGTCAACGCTTGGTATGGCGCGTTGCAGTCAGGCGGTTACCAGAATCTCGGCGTGTACTCCTACACGAGCTACTTGCAGGGGCCGTTGAACAATGCGAACATCTATGCGAAGACACGCTGGGTGGCGCAGTACGGTGCGCGGATGGAATTCGCTGCTTTTGGCACTAACGATCGTGGTTGGCAGTACACCGAAAGCGGTCATATCAACGGTATCAGTGGTTCCGTGGATATGAGTGCCTTTGGGGTTAAGGAGCTCTCTCAGAATGTTCCTATTTATCGCATGTATAACCGAAATAGCGGATTGCACCACTACACGGCAAATTATGACGAAGCTCTTGACTTGTCATTGAAAGGTTGGCTTGCTGAGGGAATATCGTTTTTCGCGGCTAGAGAGGGGAATCCTGTCTATCGGGTTTACAACCCCCATGATGGCAATCATCACTATACAAAAGATAGTGAGGAAAAGAACTATCTCGTATCTCTTGGATGGCGAGATGAAGGAATTGGATGGTTTGTTCCGGATGAGGGGAAGGCGAATGTCTATCGACTGTATAACCCCTATTCTGGAGACCATGTCTTTACGGAGGATCTCGAAGAATACAATTCGGCTGGTTCTGTAGGATGGCATAAAGAGGGTATCGCGTGGCAGAGCAATTGATTTCTCCTGACGGTTCTTTTCGAGGGTAAGCGGGAGCGTACTTTTTATTTCTTGCTTGCGGAGAATGAGGCCTTGAACGTTTCAAGTTCCTTCATTGTCAACGGTGCTAATGTGCGTTTTACGGTGTAAATGTGGAATGAATGCCCAGAGGTGGGTGGAGTGATTTCGCGGGGTCGAAAATGGAAAATACGGTCAAGAACAGAAAGCAGCCGAGAAAATCTGGTCTTGAGCTACTGCGTATTGTCGCGGTTGTGCTGATTGTCGCGCATCATCTGGTTTGCCATTCCGGTTACCCCCTTTTTGATGAGCCACTTTCGGTGCGCAGGCTGTTCTACCAGATGTGCTTTATGCCGTTTGGCAAAGTTGGCATTACTTTGTTCTTGTTGATCTCCTTGTGGTTCCTTGTTGATAGAGAACAAACGATCAAGGGAGCATGTCGGAGAATATGGCTTCTTGAACGAGAGCTCCTGTTTTGGGGATTTGTTGGCCTGGCAGTACAGTATTTCGATGCCCCTGAATCCGTTACTGCCGATTCCTGGCTTGATGCATTATTCCCAATTTCAAGGGACGTATGGTGGTATGCGACGAGCTACGCGATTCTGCTGCTGCTTCTGCCTTTTCTGCTTGATGGGCTACGTGGTATAGGCAAATCCAATCATGGTAAATGCTGCATTGCCATGATTGGATTATGGGGCATAATGAATCTTGTTCCAGGTGCCTATCTTGATATGTATATCAATGTGATAGGTTTTGTCTATGTGGCCGTTCTACTGACGTACTACAAATGGTATGTCAAACCGATTAGCACCAGATGCGCTGTGTGGATGGTAGTCATCGGTACGGCAGTCATTGTTGGATGGAATGTGCTTATTTCCGTAATCTGGAAAGTATGCCATGCCGACCCCGGACAGATAACGATTTATATCAACCCCGTCCAGAAAGAATGGTCACTGCCGATTCTTTCCGTTTCATTTGGCTTATTTACAATATTCAGCCGGATGACATTCTCAAGCCGTTTTATTAATCGTTGCGCAAAATCTGCATTTGCCGTGTACCTGATTACTGAGCAGCATTATATTCGCGATGAAATGCTATGGCACCGGATAGTGCTGGGCAATTTCTACCATTCTAGATATTCTCTACTTATTGCATTGGCAGCGGTTATCGTTATTGTCGTTGTAACGACGATGCTGGATTTTGTGAGGCAGTTTTTATTCTGGTGCACTATTGATCGGCATAAAGGACGTCTTTTTGAACGTGTGTGGCATCATGCGCGGAATGTATATGAGTTATTCGTTTCAAAGTGCACCAATTTTGTTGTACCTGTAGATGGAGAATGATTAGACGTGTGCTCGTGCCTGACGAGAACGTTCCTCATTGTCGGTACGGCTTCAGTGTTGACAATTTTCGGTAAGCGCTGAAGCAGACATGCTGAAGTGTAGTGATTATTTGGCGTTACGTTTCAGCATGGCGAACTGGTTGGCATCGATGATGAACGCCTTGCGGTCGTTTTTAGCCATGACGTCGAGAATGATTCCCGCCACAAACAGCAGCAATCCGGCGATGACAAGCATGACCGCGCCGATGAGCGTGGGAAATCGCGCAACCATACCGGTATGCCAGAAGTCCACGGTCACGCTGCCGCATAGCACGATGCCGATGATGCCGAGGACGGCTCCGAGCCCTCCAAAGAACGGCAGCGGCTTGTATTCGCGAATCATGCGGAAGATGGTGCTCATCACCTTGATGCCGTCACCCACAGTGTCAAGCTTGCTGACGGAGCCCTCCGGACGGTCACGGTATTGGATCGGCATTTCGAATAGGCGCAGATTGTTGTTCAACGAGTGGATGGTCATCTCGGTCTCGACCTCGAACCCATGCGAAAGTACCGGATAGGTTTTGACGAATGTGAACGAGAACGCCCGGTACCCGGTCATGATGTCGGTGACGTTCGCATGGAATAGGCCGTTGATGGAACCGCGCACCAGACGGTTGCCGAAGTTGTGGAACGGACGCTTGTTCTCCTGGAAATAGGTGGAGCTCAGACGGTCTCCGATCACCATGTCGTAGCCTTCGAGGACCTTGTCCACTATGGCGGGTGCCGCGTCGGCGGGGTAGGTGTCATCACCGTCGGCCATGACGTACACGTCGGCGTCGATGTCTTCGAACATGGCGCGGATCACGTTGCCCTTGCCTTGACGTGGCTCCTTGCGGACGATGGCGCCTTCGCTGGTGGCGATTTCCGCCGTGCGGTCGGTGGAGTTGTTGTCGTACACGTAGATGTCGGCATCGGGCAGCGCGGCTTTGAAATCGCGCACCACCTTGCCGATGGTGACTTCCTCGTTGTAGCAGGGAAGAAGCACGGCGACAGAAACGTTCGAATTATCAGGCATGAATCCCACTATATCCTTTGCACTGGCCGATATAGCATGATGGTATGAGACCGATTATTGATTCACATTGAGGGTGAACGGACTCAAAGGCAAGTTTGAGCCGTTGTATACGATGCTTAAACAGCTGGGATTGCTTTGCCATAGATATTGGATTTGAGATACGCGTTTCACCTCGTCGGAGTGGATACGGAGTATATTGCCAGTTATAGTTGCGGTGGCATTGTGCATGGCTCCGTCTCCATCGGCGACTTGGAATCCTGATAGCGGAGTATTGGTGGCATTTGCGATATTGTCGATTGTTGCGCTGGTCGTGTAATTCGGCCGCTTCGCTTGCAGTTTGACGGCTGTGCCTTCTTGGAAAGTGATAATGGCCGTTGACTTGTCGTTTGTATCAAGATGTGCTTCTTTGGGCAACGGTCCGGATGGCACTGCCTTGTGTTCATTCATGGCGATCCATTGGTTAGCCATGCGTTGGGCGACGATTTCCTTGCCGAGTGGATGGATCGCCTTCGGCGTGCCTTTATCCGTATCGATGGAGACGGTCATGCCAAGATTCTTGTGCGACGCAACGACGGGATTGCTGAGTATGCCCAATTGAGCATTGCGCACGATGGTGTCGTAGATGTAGCCGTAACCGTCGTATCTGGCTAGTTGCACATAAAGGAACGGCAATGTCGCATCGTTGAATAGATTTCGGTAATCGTTTACAAGTGTGGCGAAGGAAATATCATACCGTAATGCCAGATCCATGGAAGCGGAATCATCTTCGCCCTGATACCACAGAGCACCGGCTACAGCAAGTCCTTGTAACGGTGCGATACAGCTTTTGTAAATGTCTCCACCTTTTATATGGCGGGATATCGCTGTCCCTCCCCAAGCGGCTTGAATGAAGCCGATAGGTATATTCGGATATTGTTTGCGAAGCTGTTGTGCAAAATATTGAGGAATATAGCCAAGATAATTGACGTCATCTCCTGTGGCGGAAAGCCAGGATTTCTCAAAATCTCTCAGCGGATAATCCTTTGTGTTGAGGACCTTGTTCGGTGAAAGAAAATGGACATATTTGTCATTGATGCTGCGTGGAATATCGTTGCGTGTGTAGTGCAATGAGGTGCTTGTCTTGAAAAGCGAATCGCTTTTGAAATAGTCGTTGTAGTTTATTTCCATATTCGACTGCCCAGAAGCGATGAACAAATTGCCGACGTATACATCATTCACGGTTTTTACCATGGTGTCAGCCACCATAAATTTCATGGTGTATTGGGTGAGTGATCCTTTGATTTTAGGCAGCTGAACCGAGAACTTTCCGTTTTTAGAGATTCGCGATGAAGCATTATATTGGTTTTTGCCTCCGCGTAAGGTGACTGAGATGGTTTGCCCTGACATGGATTTTGCTGTTGAACCGTTCAGGGTGGTGATTTTGTTCTGCTGCAGAACCATGCCGTCCATCACATAGCTTGGCAAAGTCAACTTACTTCCGTTTTGGTCTGTTTCCTTGTCTTCCGCAGCGCTGGCTGACGCACAACTGAATAGCAGAGTAAAGGCAAGTAGAATCGCGAAAGGGTTCCTGAACGCTCGGACAAATGAGCCGGTACGAATCCGTTCTGCAACGCAGATATGACTGTTTCTGAATCTATTTGCCATGCTTGATCTTCCGATACGTTAATGGGAATTCATTGCTTTTATAGCCTAGGGGCGAGAGCGGACGCAGGCTCGCAGTCCTCCGTCAAGAAGGGACGTCATTATTTGTTATGCTGAAGTGCGTATGTCAGGAAGAAGGGAACGCCAGTCGATGACAGAGGAACAGTTGGCCACGGAACGGGGCTTTGCGAGTGAACGGAAAAACGGCAAAGCAAGAACGCATTTTGTGTTTGTTGATGTATTGAACATCGTTTCCTGTTTTGCGGTGGTCTGCTTGCACACATCTTTGGGTGTGTTCTCGCCTCAGAGAACCCGGTTATGGGCATTTCAGGAGCTGATGCAGGCGGTGTTCATTTTTGCGGTGCCGATTTTCTTCATGGTCAGCGGTATGAATTTACTGGATTATCGGAAGAAATATTCGACGAAAGTGTTTTTTAAAAAACGTTTCGTGCGGGTGGGGCGAGCGCTGATTCTGGGAAGCATCGCATGCTATCTGTTGTTTGGTCTGCTTCCCGGTCTATTTTACGGAGCGCAGTCGATCGCCGATAGCTTCGGCTTTGTCGATTTCTGCAAGCGATTCCTTACCAACTCTATTATTGATATTTACTGGTTCCTGTATTCCATCATTTATCTGTATCTGTTGACTCCGCTGCTTTCGAAGATCGTTCATGACCGTCGTCTCATGGAATATGCCATCGCATTGACGTTGTTCTGTTCGATTCTCATTCCAGCGGCGAAGGCCATTGGCATCAATGAAAAATACTTTAGTCCATTGCTGAGCTGGCCGCTGTTCTCGTCCAGCGCCTTGTTGTATTTCTTGCTCGGATATTATCTGGAGAATTATGGCTTGCCGGTGCGATGGAAAGCTCCGGCTTGGGCAGGTTTATTCGTCGGGTCTGCGGCATTGATGTTCCTTGGAGGACTGTGCTGGAATGGCTTTTTCCAAGAAACGATGAGAACGGAGTACTATAACTATCTTGTTGGCACCGCTTCTCCGCTTTGTGTGACATCGGCAGTGTCGCTATTTATGCTTTGCAAAACGCTGGAGCCGTTTTTCCAGCGCGGTTCCGACAAGATGAAGCTCATGATCCGTAAAGTATCCAGCGTCTCGCTGGGTGTGTATATGTTCCATCTGCTGCTTGTGAACCTTACTTTGGGCGGGCCAATCGGAGGGTTTATTACATTGGGACAAACTCATCCGTTCATCAAGGCCATTGTGGTCTATGCGCTTACCGGTATCGCGGTATACATCGGCAAGTGGATTATTGCAAAAATAAAGCAGATTGCGTCATCGAGATGACAGGTGACAAATATGCTACCTATCATCTTCGGATTGCAATTGGCCGAGTGTGAGGAACAAGAACAACGGGACGATATACAGCATAGGCAATACGTATCGCGTAGCTTCTGTATAAGTTGAAATTGGTCCTGCGAACAGCACGAGCATTGTGATAAGCATTGGTGCGTTGAGCGTTAGCAGATTCAGCTTCTTCTTTTGCCGTCCGAATGTCAGTATAAGGAACATGATTGCGGAGGGAAGTATTGTTGCCCAGAAAGCCTTCTGCCATATGACATTGAATACGGGCGTAGCTAATAGCGTATCCATGTAGAACGTCTCGACTGCATTACCTGCTTTAGTGTTATCAACCCAAGGGACGTAGCGTTCGATGCCTTGATAGTGATGGCCGGAATTACTGATTGGAAGTAACATACTAAGGTTTCGGTCATTTCCGACGGTGACATTGAATGAGAACCATGCTGCAGAGAGGCCTCCCCAGGCGGCAAGCATATCCCCAGGATGTTTGATTAGTTGTTCGGCCCATGTCCTGATTAATTTATGTTCGTCTTCGGACGATAGCTGTTGCCCTTTAATTGGGTCGGCTTTGTACCAGCAATACGCCTGTTGAAGTTGGTTGATATCCATATGATAAATTTGTTCGATATCAGTTATCTCAGATGCGCTTAAATCATCCTTGTGGTTATGTGCCACGTTGGCGACTTGTTGCATGGGGACGGCAAGAATTTCGTTGCTTTCTCCCGGTGCAATGTGCAATGTTGGCAATACGAAAGTCGGAATGACGACGCCGACGATTAGATATGGAATACCTGCCAAAATCAGTGTACCCAGTTTACGCCGCCAGCTTTTAATGGCAGTGCAAACTAAAAATATCATTGCCAAAATTACGATGTACATACCTGTTTTTTTTGTCAGAGACACAGCCAGTACATCTATAACAAAGAAAATATCGAACGGTACAGATTTTAGAATCGTTCCCTGAGTTTTCCAGAGTTCGCAGAAAGCGATGGAAAAGAACACAAAAAATGGTGTGTTGAATGTGTCTTTGGCGAGTGTCATAGACAGCATGGGAATGATGGGGAAAACGGCAAGAAACAAGGCCATGAAAAGGCGGCATTTCCAAGGCACGTTGTATTTGGCTGTGTAGCAGGTTGCACAGGCTATGGATAGCGTGGACAGCAGAGCTTGTATGAGTATTAGCAGATACAATCCATATATAGCGTTGTTGAACAGTGCTTTACCAATATGAGCGAATCCGACAAACAGATACGTCATCATGAAGGGATGATGATCTGTGAAAGGTACAGAGGAATCAAAGTACTCCATCAGCTGCCATGAAGTATCGTACCAATAGACACCTGGAAAGTATGTTATGAAATATGGAATCCAGAGCGCAGTTATGGCGCACCACAATGTGATTATGGATCGTGGCGACCAATCTAATGTGATCCTGCGCAATGGCGCAAACGGTTTGTCCAATGACGAACGATGACGGTTCGCATATGCGGTTATTTTTGCGATAGCAAAGAAAGCCAGTGCAAATAAAAGGATATAGAAAAGAATATTTGCATACAGAAGTATATTCCCTATATTGATTTTGCCTTCATGCCTACCAATAAAGGAGCACATGCCGAATAATGTTCCCAAGATGATGGGAATAAGGTAAGCGAAGTTGCGGCTGGTGTTTTTGAAGTTCTTTACTGACTGCGCCAACGTGATTACTTCCTTCCTCGGATCACACGCCCAATCGCCTTCACCGCATCACGGCGACGGGAGCCAATCGGCATGAGTGGATCGACGATTTTGCGAATCGGATTATCTTCTCCGACTGCGCGCTCATGTTGCGGGCGGAATACTCCTTCTGGGATTTCCGGTTCGTTCGCCTTCACCACACGCTTGAGCAAACGCTCGTAGAACGGGGTCTCACGCGCGTACCTCCAGTAGATAGAGGCGAAATCGCAATCCGGATCAGTCCAAGGCTTCTGGAAGCCGGCATAATGGATGATCTGCGGATTGCTACGCGACTTCATATACGCGTCGTAGATATCGTTCGGCGCCTGCGTGAAGAGGTTACCTACGCGGCCACCACAATCGTGAACCACATTCCATTCCCATGGCAGATATAGCACGTTCCCTTCGCAGTGCGCGTTGAGCACGTCCTGGTCGTTGTAGATGAAATTGGGATTCGAGGCGTAGGTAAGCCACTGCTCGATGGTGTAATGCTCACGCATCGCCTTGGTGTTGAGCACCAGCACGCCAGCTTGGAAGTAATCGTATGGATTCTTCATCTTCAGCACGGTTTGCGCGTAGCCCATGCGTTTGCCGTGCTTCACGTTGAGGTTGGCGAGGAAGTCGATGTCTCGAATCGCGCCGAGCATCTTGCCCTGCAAATCGATGTTGTAAAGCTTCGCGATATCGCCGTTGATGATGATGTCGGAATCAAGGTACAGCACCTTGTCGTAGAACGGCAGAACCTTCTGAATCAGGAAGCGGTAATACGTCTCCACACTGATATGGGCGTTATTGGTGGAAAGATCGTAGCCAGCAAGTTCGCGGTCCACGTTGGTGAACCTCAGATTCATATTCGGGAACTGCTTGAAGAAGCCACGCAGACGTTCCTGCTTGTCCCATGCGATGTTGCGCTGCAGCACCGTCACATCGTAGAAGTAATGCGGATCGGCGTTCTTCATGGCTGAATACACGGTGGTGGTCAATTGAGGAACATAATTGTCATCCGCTGCGAACACCACCGGAACGATTGGCTTGTCGGTAATGTCAAGCGGCTTGAGCTGCTCCGCTGGCTCCGGATTGGTGAAGTGGACGCACTGTAGTTCCTTGAACTTCCAGTTGGAACCGATACGCTTGTGATGCAGCAGGTAGATGTTGAGGAGACGCTCGGACAGATGACCCGGCGTACGCAGGGCCTCCTTGCTGTACGTGCTGTAGTCGGTGTTTTTATCGAACTCCTCAAGAATGGGGAACATCCATTTGCAATAGTCGAAGAAGATCTCCCTCTTCATAATGAACATGTTGCAGAAGCAGGCTTTGTCGCCGTTGAAGAATGCCTGTGCGTCCTGCTTGTAGTCGGGATACATACTGCACAGGATCTGGTAGCAACGCTTCAGATCATCGTCATGCAGCAGGGGAGCGGCTTCCCACAGCGCGCGTGGAGTGCCGTGCTTATCGATGATTTTTTCGAGATTGCCGAATGGCGTGGTGATGACGTCATACTGCTTCACCACGTTGGCGATGTTTTCGTCATCCAGGCCATACTTCTTTGCCGCGGCGGCATCGATGTAGTCGTCCATGATTTCGCCGTAGGGATTTTCCTCATGCGGAGTGTCCGAGAAGTCGAAGTAACGGCGGTAATGGCAGAAACCGTAGTAGTCGGCGTCGATGTTTTTCCAAGCCCAATATTGCGTGGTCAGTTCGCAGTAACGTGGGTTGAGATCGGCGATATTCTCGCCTTCATCATCGTGGAATGCCCAGGGGAAGCGATAGTTCTTCGGTCCGACCTGCACCGGCTGCATGATGGCACTGTCGAAGGTGTCAACGTTTTTGTGAGTGGTGACGAAGATGCGGATGTTCTGGTCGGCATATGCTTGTTTGTTTTGCGCGGTATCCAAGTCAGTGAGCAGCTCTTCTGCGCGATGTCGGATGCCCAAGTATCGATTATTCTCGATATTGCCTGCTGCCGGTACGTCGATGGAGTTCGTCAAATCCTGCCACATTCTGGCACGATTCAGAGCCTCGCCATTATTTTTCGAAATGATGGCTTTCCACGCGTTGTCTCGCACGAAACGCCAAACCTCGCGTGCAACGATTGTTGGGCCGAATACTTTGATCATGGCTTGAATCGCGTCAGCCTTGGCCACATCGGGTACACGAATATTGAGGTCGTTGGCAAGAATTTCAGTTGCTTTCCATCGATATCCATCCGTGCAATCTTGTAAATCGAGATCTTGATGCTGATTGGTGAAATCCTGTGCCGCAGCGAAGCAACGGGCGAATTGCTGGCAGAAATCAGCATATTTTTGGACTGTGATTTGATTCGTTCCAGTAACGCCTCGACCGTAGTGATATTTGTATCCACGACATTCTTTGCAGGATCGATAGGTGTGCGCCAGAGCTGATATAACAAGGCACTCATATCCATCTTCCGCGCGTTCAAGACGCTCGTTGGTCATTGCGGCAAATGCTTTTTTCAGAAGAGATGTCCGGTACATTCTCTGGGTTACTCGCCAGTCCACTTGCTGTCCATTGGCTTCTGCATAGATATTCTGAACAATATCGGCGTTAGTGCAGTCTTCAGTTGGGGCGTTGTTGAACGTCTCGAAAGCTTTGCATTCATCGTCTAGAATGCCGTTTTCCCCAATGACGGTAATTCCGAAATGCAGAATATCAACAGGATACTGGCTCATTGCCTTTGCGAATTGAGCGCATGCCTCCGGTGCGAGATCATCATCTCCATCGAGGAAAAAGGCGTATTCGCCGGTGGCATGCTCGACACCGGTCTTGCGGGTGAGGTGAAGCCCCTGGTTGCGCTGGTGGGTGATGGGTCTGATGCGTGGATCTTTTGCTGCGGCATGTCTGATGATTTCGGTAGTGGCATCGGTGCTGGCGTCATCGACGACAATCGCCTCGAAATCCGAAAATGTTTGGTTGCTGAGACTGTCAAGGCATTGTTGGAGATAATTTTCGACATTATATGCGGCGACAATGATGGAAATTTTAGGCATATCTTTCCTTGCTCAAAAATTCAAAATTTCAAAACTGGTAAAAGTCTAACTGGTGGCTTTCCCTAAAGTCTTGTTAAAAAGGTGCTAAGCAAAGCCCTTAGTATATGCGGCTGAGACTGAGGACGGGCAAGCAGCCCGGAATCGTATAGATGCGTATATGCGATTTCTCGAAGTCCAAGATAGTGGTTGTTCTTTGAACTGCCGGGAAGTCCATTATTTTTTTCGATGTATCGAGCCATATCCAAGTATGTTTTAGCATTGGCCTTATCGCATAACGCTTTTTGTGATTTATGATCCTTTGCCGTGAGATATGCATATGCGTAATCCCTGACATAGCGGTATATTTCTCCGCAAACCGTATCTGGTTCCCAATATTGCAGTATGCGCTGTAGCGTCTTTTTTTGATTCTCGCTGGGGAGATTATCCTTCCACTCATTCATGGTATGTTCGATGAGCCGATTACGAACGTCAGCAAGCCTATCGTCCCAATCAGAGCGCTTTATCTTGGAACTCTCCTGCGATACGAATTTTTTTAACAGCGATAGTGCCTGAGCATCGCGTTGCGCTATTGTTTCGGACGTTTTTGGCGTAAGTTGCTGGCCAAGAGTGTCCCCCCGCCCCAGATGGTAGATATACCAAGGAGAATCGGGAATGGCGATATAGGTTGAAGCGGTTGAGCACAAAATAAAACTCATATACAGATCGTCAGACAGAACGAGTCTCGTGTCGGAGGCCAAAGTATATGCGTTTCGGGCGAAATCTCCGGAGTACATCTTGTGATGTACATGCCAGTCAAATCCTTTGGACGATGCGAACTGATACTGAAGAATATCCTCCCCCTGCAGAGTCCTCGGTGTGGGCGTAAGGAAGGACGTCATTCCGGCAGCTGCTTGTTGTGCTTGCGAATTGGCGGCATGCACTTTCACCCCAAAGTGGTAGATGTCCGCGGGATGCTGCTGAGCAAATAGCATGAGTGATGTCAGAGCGTTCGGAGCCAATGCGTCATCTTGGTCTATCAGCATAACGTAGCTGCCGTGCGAGGCTAAAATCCCGCTTTTTCGAGAGGCCAAAGTTCCGGCATTTTTCTTATGCTGGATTAAGCGGATGCGAGAATCATGTTCAGCGAGGTCTTTGACTACGGACGAAGTGTCATCGGTACTGGCATCATCAACGACGATGATTTCGATATCTCGATAATCCTGCATTGTAAGGCTACGTATGCATTCGGGAAGATATCGGCTGTTGTTGTACGCTGGAATGATGATGGAGAGTTGCGGCATGCCTTCTCTTTGTTCGGAAATACTTTGTACTATTACCTTAGTCTAATACCTGGCGAATATGCTATGTCAATGAAAGGGGCCATCGTATGAAAGGCATTATTCTTGCTGGTGGTTCGGGAACTCGTTTGTATCCGCTGACTTCTGTAACATCCAAGCAACTTCTGCCGGTATATGACAAGCCAATGATTTATTATCCCCTATCCACTCTGATGCTGGCCGGGATTCGAGATATTCTCATAATCTCCACTCCGCAGGATCTGCCTAACTTCGAGCGTTTACTTGGGGATGGCGGCCGATTCGGCATCCATCTGAGTTATGTCGTGCAGCCTTCTCCTGATGGTCTTGCTCAAGCTTTTATTCTAGGTGAGGATTTCATCGATGGAGATAGCTGTGCTTTGGTCTTGGGCGACAACATATTTTATGGAAATGGCTTATCGAAACAGCTGAAGAGCGCTGTTCGCCGTGCGGAAGAAGGTGGAGCGACTGTTTTCGGATACTATGTTGAAGATCCGGAAAGGTTTGGCGTCATTGAATTTGGGCATGATGGCAAGGCCATTTCGATTGAAGAGAAACCTGTAAAACCTAAATCAAATTATGCAGTAACTGGTCTATATTTCTATGACGATCGCGTTGTGGATTTTGCCAAGCGAGTCAAGCCCTCGGCGCGAGGTGAATTGGAAATCACTGATCTTAATCAGATGTATTTGGATGACAATTCATTGCATGTATGTACCCTTGGACGAGGGTATGCCTGGCTTGATACAGGTACGATGGAATCACTTTATGAAGCGGGAGAATTTGTACGATCCGTGGAGCGTTCACAAAGTTTGCCTATCTCTGTGCCGGAGGAAATCGCTTTTGAACAGGGATGGATTACGAAGGAAGCTCTTGTTGAGGCGGCCCATGCATATGGCAAGTCCAATTACGGCAAGCATCTGCAGCAGGTTGCTGATGAAAGATTAATCGTTTCCGGTCGTGGATTCTGATTGGCTTCTCAAAAAATCAAGTTTTTGAGAAGATTATTGAAGTATGGTTTGGATGAGGGAAAAGAACGTCACCGAAAACGCTGAAAATATGCCTATGAAATTTGTGAAGAAGGCCTCAACATATGTCAGTACACATTGTTGCTTGGCTGTGACGATTGTCTTCACCATATTGCTGGTCGCTGTTGCGATATTACCTTTATCTCCGATTAATATAAATTATGAGGCAAAATTCGACAGGAATATCAACAAAGAATCTGTGACGTTTGTTTTTGACACGTATGATCCCAAACCTTCTTTAGGTCGACAATCAGCAATCGGCGAGGGAAATACGGCACTTATTCGTGTTGATCCCGTGAACTATTCATCTTCAACCCTCACGGTTGGGATAAAAGCCAAAAATTCCAATGTCCGTTTGATTTCAGTTAACGCAGTAGTACACAGTGATGGTCGAGATTGGTGCACTGCAGCCAGCTTGCCAGCTGAGGCATTTCATATTCAGAGTAGGAATGGGACAATATTCTTTCGCGCCGAATCTCAGGCGCTGAGTCATTTCAACTGGCAGATTCGACAGAAATCGGCCTTAAAAGTGGGGATCGTAGCTGTTCTCGCGATGTTGTATCTGCTGATTATTAGCAGAATGACGGTATTTTCGCGTGTACGACGAGGCTATTTTGCTGCTTCCTCCGTCGTGACTGCGGGCATCCTAATGTTTTTGTTCTATCTTTGGTTCGGACGAACGGGGCTTGCTGCGAGCAAGTTCCCGTATAGGACGATTATTTCGGGATTGCTTGTAGTAGTGGTTTTACTGGTTGTGCTGAACAATCGCGCTCGAAATTTTTCTGCAAGCAAACGTAATTTGACATGTATCGTCGATTACATATTCGCCGCCGTTTTTACGGTTGGACAGTTTGTGGTGTATCTCAAATATTATTCTCATTCGAATGATGAGATGGCGCATCTTTCCTATGTGGTCTATGAACGTGTCCATAATCAGCTAGTGCCCAAATTTGAGGATATCCGGATCTATCGTGATGCAGTGAATCCTACTGGGCACATCAGCCTAAATGATTCCGTGCAGTTTAATCAGCTGGGGCATCCGCCGCTGTATTACCTCATCATGAGTCATATGCCTGGTATCACTAATACAGGAGCGGAAGTCACCTATCATCTTGGGGTGTTACGGTGCGAATCGTTTGCTCTTGGTTTTGTGGGTATTCTGCTCTGCTTCTACCTTGGGTATACCAGAATTGCCAGAATTCCATTGTTGCATTTGCTCTATGCACTTATGATAGTAAGCCCTCCTAATTTGATTTTTGTTATGAGTGGTTTAAATAATGACACTCTAGCTTTTACGTGTGTGACTATTCTTGTTTTTGGCTGCATACGTTTTATTGAGCGGCGCTACACATTGTGCACTTTCTTGCTCATAGCCATTGGCGCTGCTTCAACGCTGCTGACTAAGCTTACTGCAGGTATGATTGTGGGCTGCATTGCATTACTGATTGTAGGTTATGGCCTATTGCGGGAGCATGCAAGGAAAGCTATTCTGCGGAAAGAATTCGCTTGTTCTCTGCCGATTTATATTCTTCCAATCGCATATTATGCAACATTAATTATGCGCTATGGCACCGTACAGCCTAGTTATCAGAAGCTGGCTCTCGGTGAATATTTGAGTGGTCCGTTCTACACGCCAATTACCAAGCGCCTTGATATGTCACTTAGCCAGTATCTCGTCTATTATTGGACCAATTTTGTACATTCTTGGTGCGCGATTCCCTATGCAAGTGATATTCAAAGGCCAACTTTGACTGCGTTCGGACTTGATTCCATTGCTGTTACATGCGTGCTTCTTTTGCCTCTCGTCATTATTGTTTGCGCGAAAGCTCGGCTTTCGAAATACATCGCTCTTGGTGTTGCTGGTACATGGATCGTCATGTTGTATCAGTTCTGGTCTGCATTGAAGGGTTTTTATCGGAATGGATATGCGGGCGCTTTCCAGAGTCGGTATTATCTATGCGCGATATCAATTTTTGCTTTTGCTATTATCGCGTTGATATTGCAGTATTTTGCAAAGCCTGCGGATAATGATTTGTGCCGTGATGATCGTAGCCTGACTGGCTTGGGAAATTGGCTTTGTTCTGTATTTGCAATCATGCTAATTATTGATGGATATATTTCTTCTTTCCTGTACCATGCTCCAGAGCTTGCGGTATTCGCTGGCTGAAACAAGCAAAAGTGGTTGGCGGATTATGCAGGTCTGTAATAGTGCATAAAATAATAAGAAATAGACTGATATTGCTACCTTGAGGATTGAATGCGAGTTTTCATCCAGATTCCATGTCTTAATGAGGAAAAGACCCTTCCTTTGGTTTTGGAAAAGATGCCAACACAGATTCCCGGCGTCGATGACATCCAACTGCTCGTTATTGACGATGGCTGTTCTGACAAAACTGTCGAAGTGGCCCGCAATCTCGGAATTAAGCATTTTGTGCATCACGCTAAGCCAATGGGCTTGGCCCGGGCATTCCGCGATGGTGTGGATTACGCGCTGAAGCATGGTGCCGATATTGTGGTTAATACGGATGGTGATAACCAGTATCCGAGTGATGCCATCAGCGAATTGGTACAGCCGATCATCCGCCATGAAGCCGATATCGTGGTCGGTGATAGACAGACTGCCACCATCAAGGAATTTAGCTGGTTTAAACGTAAGATGCAGCATTTCGGATCTTGGGTGGTGAACAAAGCAGCTGGAACGCACATTCCAGATGCGGCCAGCGGTTTCCGCGCCTATTCCAAGAACTCCCTGTTGAAACTGAATATCGTCACTGAATTCAGTTATTGTATGGAAACCATCATTCAGGCGGGCAACAAGCGCATTGCTATCGCCTCCTATGCCATTAAGACCAATCCGAAGACCCGTGAATCACGTCTGTTCCACAACATTTTCGAGCATATGGCGAAGTCCGGCGGAGCAATCATTCGCAGCTTCCTGATGTTCAAGTCGAACGTCATCTTTAGATGGGCGGCGATTATCTTCGGCATCCTCGGTCTCATTCCGTTCGTGCGATTCCTTGTGCTGGTCTGCATGGGTCATTCCGCGGGGCATGTGCAATCTTTGCTTTTGGGTGTTGCTTTGCTCATGATTGGTGTGTTTTGCGTGGCGTTGCAGATTATCTCGGAAGTGCAGCGTATTCAACGCAAGTTGGTGGAAGATCAGCTTGAGCGTACCAAAGAGCTCCTGTATTCCACTGACTGCCAGAAAATCTGGGCCAAGCAGAACGAGTACGGCGAATTCCCGCCGGCGCAGGATCTGCACTGAACAATCATCGAGGGAAAAGGCTGACTTATTATGCCTAGGGTTCTGGCTTTCGGCACCTACAATGTTCGCAAACATCCACGTGTCGGCATCCTGATTGATGGTTTGCGGAAGAATGGATGTGAGGTTGCTGAAATCAATAAGCCGCTTATGCTTTCCACCGCTGAACGGGTGGAGATTCTGAAGAAGCCATGGAAGCTATTCGGGTTCGGCCTCGAGCTGCTTGGATTGTGGCATAGTATCGCTAAACATGCACGCACATGGATGAAAACCAACGGGAAGCCGGATGCCGTATTGGTGGGTTATATGGGACATTTCGATGTACTGCTTGCCCACCATATATTCAAGGGCGTGCCAATTGTTCTTGACCATCTCATTTTTGCCGGGGATACTGCAAAGGACCGTGGCGCTCAAGGTCTGAAGGTTAAACTGCTCAAACGTCTTGATCGCATGGCTATCAACGCCGCCTCACTGGTGGTGCTTGACACCAAAGAACATCAGGAGATGCTGGAACCCGGAGATGCCAGTATGGTGGTTCCGGTCGGTGCCCCAGACGAATGGTATGAGGCCGGCAAGCAAGCCGGCGAACGTTCGACGGATATCGTGTTCTATGGGTTATATACGCCATTGCAGGGTGTACCGGTTATTGTGGAGGCTGCCCAGATTCTCGTCAGTCGTGGTATTACGCCGAAGTTCACTTTGATTGGTAAAGGGCAGGACTATGAGAAGGTTCGTTCCATCAGCAAAGGCATGAATAACATTACTTTCCGTGAATGGGTAGAACCTGAAGAATTGCCGTCTGTGGTCGCGTCGCACGCGATTTCGTTGGGAATTTTCTCCACTACGCCTAAAGGTTTGCACGTCGTGCCCAATAAGGTGTACCAATCCATGGCCGCTGGTTGCGCTGTCATCACTAGCGACACTGCTCCGCAACGACGTGTTTTGGAGAACGGCGTGGTGTTCGTGCGTCCAGGTGATCCCAAAGCGCTCGCTGATGCAATCGAGTCATTGATCGCCGACACGGAATATCTAACACGTAAACAGCATGACGCTCGGACCGCAGCTCAACGATTCACTAGTGACGTAATCGCGCGAGACCTTGCCCAGTGGATCAGCAATAACAAGTAGTGCCAAGGTGTTATGAACAAGCTGAAAAAAATTATTAACTCGTCTATCATTCGATGGTTCTTCCTAGCGGTCGCGCTTGCGGGATTGCTTTGGGTGATCATCAAGAACTGGGGGTCGCTGACCAAGTCGCTGGCGACTCTTCCTTGGCAAATCGCCGTAGCTAGTTTCGTGCTGGCTGTGGTCTATGTGTTCTTTACCATGTGGTCCTGGCGAGTGATTCTGGCGGATTTGGGATCCACGTTGAATTGGAATACATCTATTCAGTTGTTCGGTCTCAGTCAAATCGGCAAATACATTCCCGGCGGTGTGTGGAATATCGTGGCTGCGGCGGAGATTGGCCGAGATCACGAGATTCCAGCACGGCGTTCGGTGACGGCTATGACTGTGGCCGTGCTGATTTCCCTGCTGTCTGGCGCCGGTATCGGCGTAATCACCGTGCTGAGCACGTCAGTATCCATTCAAGTACCGACATGGCTCATCGTGCTTCTGTTGGCTATTTTGGTTGCGCTGCTAATGCCGCCGGTGCTGAATCGTCTTATTGGTTTAGGCTTCAAGCTGCTGAAACGCCCAGCACCAGAACGACAGATAACCTTCAAGGGTTTAGGCTTAGCTACGTTGCTCGCTGTCATTGCATGGATTATCGCAGGCGTGCAAATCTGGCTACTTGCATGTGGCTTCGGCATGCAGCCATCAGCATACGGCATGGCATTATCCATCGGCGCATACGCATTGGCCTGGATTGTTGGTTTCCTGGTTGTTTTCGTACCTGCCGGCACTGGCGTGAGAGAAGGTGTGCTAGGCCTCTTCTTCACCAGTACATTGACTTCCGGTGGCGTTCTCGCAGTCGTGCTCGTCAGCAGAATCGCCATGACCTTCGCGGATTTACTGTTTGCTGCAGTAGGTGCTTTATTGAAACTGAAAAAAACAAGAGTTTAGCTATTTTCAATCTTTGATGCTTTTAGAAATGCAACATCGCTGACTCCGCGAATTTTACAGTTTATCGGTGATTGCACGGGCTGAGTACATGTATGGAACAGTTGCCGATTTCGCTGTTAATTTCGTCAGTTATGTTGTGTCGTCGCATCTTCCATAAAATATCGGAGTCAAGCCTGAATCTGATTGCCGGTAGAGGTAGTGCCCGAAAAGTTGCGCACTTTGGATCATGGCCGTCCATGGAGCGATGATCAGTTCGCTTCCACGAGGTTGTCATCGAACCGGGACATGTCGAGGTAGCGGCGGGTCGACCATTCGTTCGCGGTGACGTACCGGATGCGCGCGCAGACGAGCATGAGCGCGCTGTTCCCGTCGGGGAAGCCGCCCACGACGCGCGTGCGCCGGCGGATCTCCCTGTTCAACCGCTCGATCATGTTGTTCGTGCGGATGCGCCTGCGGTGCCCGTCCGGGAACTCGTCCAGCAGGTAGGTCGTCGTCTCGCCGACGCCCTCCCGCAGGCAGTTGGCGGCGGCCCTCAGCCTCCTAGACCTCATCTCCGCGGCGACTTGTTCGGCTTTGTCCAGCGCGGATTCCCGGCTTTCCATGGCGAATACCGCCTTCAGGGCGGCGGACGCCCATTCCCTGTGGATCGGCGGGACCTTGGAGAGCACGTTGCGCATGAAATGCACCATGCAGCGTTGGTACTTCGCCTTGGGCAGCATCGAGCCGACCGTGGCCACCAGTCCGGCGCACCGGTCGCCGACCACGAGCCTGACGCCCTTCAGGCCGCGTTCGATCATGCCTCTGAAGAACTGCTCCCAGCTGGCCGAGTCCTCCCTCATGCCCTCCGTGACGCCGATGACCTCGCGATGCCCCTCCGCGTTGATTCCGATGGCGACCAGGACGCTCACGTTCTCCACGCGCCCGCCCCATGAGCGCTTGTGCCACACGCCGTCCACGAACACGTACGGGTATTCGGATTCCAACGGCCTCGTGCGCCACTGGTCGATCTCCCCGTAGATCCTTTTGAGCTTGTCGCTCAATGTCTGCGAGGGCATGCGGTCTCCCCACAGCAATTGGCTGATGTCGTCGACCTGGCGGGTGCTCACGCCCGCCAGGTACATGTCGATCAGGGATTCCTCGACGCTCTGCTCGCGCCGCCGGTAGCGTTCGATCACCGCGGACTCGAACAGGGCGCCCTTGAGTTTCGGCACCTTCAGCTCGAGCCTGCCGGCCTTGGCGGTGAGCTTGCGTTCGTAGTGGCCGGCCCTGTACGCCTTCCGTCCCCCGCTGCGCTCGTATCTGGCGGCCCCGGTGATCTCGTCGGCCTCGGCGTCGAGCATCGCGTTGAGGATCTGCGTCATCTTCTCGGTGATCAGCCGGTCGAGCCTGGTCTCGAGCAGGTTCTGGTCGATCTGTATGATGTTCTCGGGCATGGTTCCGTCTCCTGGCTTCCAATCGCGGTTTTTTGTTTTGGCGAATGAAAATCGTACACAGGACGCGGGCCATGCCCTCTTACGTCAGGGCCGGAATCCGAAAGTGCGCAAGAATTCGGGCGTTATCCGGGTAGATCGTGATTGAGTAAAATAAAATATTGGTAAAACATAGTCCACTAGGAGAGAAGGGCGATGGACATGAGATTCCTGAGAGGATTTGTGGCGTCAGTTGCAACTGTTGCCACATTGGGGTGCCTTGCGGTGGCAAGCTCCGCATACGCATTGGACGGTTCGGCTCAACAAGGGCAATCGGCGACCGTGCAGGCTGCATCCAACAGCACTGCTGAGACGGCGCGGCTCATCAAGGTGAATCAAGATATTTCCGACACTGTTCATGAGGTAAATTACTCATACTATAACTGGTACAAGTTTGTTGTTCCATTACGTGGCTATGTCCAATTGAACATGCGCAATTCCGTCACGTCGGAAAGTCCGCATTGGGACATGACGTTGTATAAAGAGAATGACACTAGAAGCAGCATCTTCTCTTGGAATCATGATGGCAGTAAGAGCAATGAATCCTCCCAAAAATATGGACTTTCGGGTGGAACGTATTATCTGCGCATCAATGGCGCTGAAGATGTAGCGTATACGCTCAAAATCATTTACGAGCAGCGCAACGATTGGGAGTTGGAGCCTAACAACACTGCGGGAACGGCTAATTCGGTGCAGCCTAACGGAACCGTTCATGGTTCGTTTGATTCCTATTACAATGACGATTGGTATAAGTTCACACTGGCAGAAGATGGCATTATCCAACTTAAATTCACCAATCAGATTTCTGATAGCGGTTCCATTTCTGTGAGACTATATAAAAGCAATGACATGCGAAATGAGCTCTTTAATAGCTACTACTATGATTGCGACAATTTTGATTTGACATCGGCAAATCATTCATCTCTAAAAATCGGTCTTTCCAAAGGAACGTATTATGTTGATGTATCGTCTGGCACTTATTCCGAATATTCAATGACGATTGGTTTTACAAAGGCTGATGCGTGGGAGAAAGAGTCCAACGATTCTTCGAATCAAGCTGACGACATTGCCATAGGCAAAACCTATACGGGGAACATCACCAAGGGCTATGACAAAGATTGGTACCGTTTTTCTCTAGACAAGAAACAGCAGATCCAGATTCAGTTCACCAGCAAAAAACAAAGCCAGAACTATGGAAGTTGGAAAATCTACCTATACAGTAGCAGCGATATTGATAAAGAGCTAACCAAGATCGAGAATCCTTGCAGCCAAGCATCTTCGAATTCGAAGGTACTGACGTTGGATAAGGGCTCATACTACGTACAGGTAGACTCGGCTTACCCTGACCTCGAAGAGGGTTCTGAATACTCATTACTTGTGACAGATCCGGCTAAAAGCCCCTCGGTGACGATGTATCGTTTGTATAACCGTTACACGGGTGAGCATTTCTATACGTCGGATGTGTCGGAGCGTGATCATCTGGTCTCCGTGGGCTGGTCGTACGAGGGTGTGGGCTGGGTGGCCCCGGTGTCGGGTGATCCGGTGTACCGTCTGTACAACGGCCATGTGAGGGGCGGTGACCATCATTACACGACGAGCGCGTCGGAGAGGGATTCCCTGGTCCGTGCCGGCTGGTCGTACGAGGGTGTTGGCTGGCGTTCGGGCGGTTCCGTTCCGGTGTACCGCCAGTACAATCCGTACGCGAGGACGGGCACGCATAACTATACGGCGGACGGGTCGGAGAACGATCGTCTGGTCTCCGTGGGCTGGCGTGCCGAGGGCGTGGGCTGGTACGCCGTGTCCGCCAAGTAGGTCCGGGCGCGGCCGGTTTCCGGCCGTGACGCGACCAACACAACAACACCGGTGACACAAAGGCCGTTTTGAATCGCGCATAGTCCGTAAAAATGGACATAGCCGATTCAAAACGGCCTTTACTTATTTGATCATCTGACGAATGCGATCTCGAGATCCGAAATCACCGCTTGCCCTGCACCTTGCGGGCCACCACCTTCATCAGTTCGCGCTGCTTGGAACCGGTCGGAGCCAGTACATCCACGTACTTGCGGATGGGGCTGTCCTCCGCGATCGCACGCTCATGATGTTCCGGCGGAGCGGGACGTTCCACACCACTCATTGTTGCGATCATCTGCGCCATGAAAGGCGTTTCCTGCGCATAATTCCAGTACAACGAGGCGAAATCGCACCATGGATTCTTCCATGGCTTGTCGAAACCGGCGTAATGCACGATTTTCGGAGCCTTACGCGACGTCATGTATGCCTTATACACATTGGCTGGCGCGAAATCGAATACGCCATTGACACGACCGGCACAGTTGTGCATCACATTCCACGAATAATCCAGATACGTGACCAAGCCTTCGCATTCCACGTTCAAAATATCCTGGTCGTTGTAGATGTATCCGGGTTTGGAGGCGATTTCCAGCCATTCGTGGACGGTATGGATCTTGCGCATACGCTCGAGGTTCATCACCAGCACGCCGGCCTGGAAGTAGCCGTACGCATCGCGCATATGCAATTGCTTGCGCACGTATCCGGCCCGTTCGCCGTTTTTCATATTGAGATTGCCGATAAAGTCGATATCGGGTACGGCGGCGATCGCATTGTCTCCAAGTTCGATATCGAACAGTTCGGCGACATCGCCATTGACCACCAAATCGCAATCCAGATACAGCAGCTTCGAATAGAACGGCAACGCCTCCTGGATGATGAAACGGTAATACGTTTCGATGCTGATATGCGCATTGCTGGTGGTGAGATTGAAGCCAGCCAAGTAACGGCTCACATCGAAGAAGCGGATCACGGCATTTGGGAACCGTTCGAAAAACTGACGTATGTTTTGCTTGTTCTCGTCGGAGATATTCCGTTCCAATACGATCACATCATATGAACGATTTTTGGAAGCGTTCTTCAGCATCGAATAGATGGTGGTGGTGAGCATCGGCACATAGTTGTTGTCTGCGGCGAACACCACCGGCACCACGTTCTTGTATCCGGCATCAAGCGGCTTGAGGACGGTGGCCGGTTCCGGATGCAGGAAATGCACGCACTGCAGTCGCTTGATCTTCCAATGCGCGCCGGTGCGCTGCTTGTGCGCAATGAAGATGTTGAGCAGCCGTTCCGAAAGATGTCCCACCGTACGTGTGGTCTGCACGTCCATTTTGCTGAAATCGGTTGCCGCAGCGAACTCATCAAGCAGTGGGAACAGCCATTCGTTGTATTCGAAGAAGATGTCCTTCTTCATGATGAACATGTTGCAGAATGCCGCAGTTCGACCGTTGAGCACGGCATCGGCGTCCACTTTGTAGTCGGGATGGCGCGCGCACAGAATGTCATACATGTGGCGCAGGTCCTTCAAACGCAGGTGCTCGTCAGCATCCCAGTGCTGCTTGAGATTTGAGAATCCGCCGATACGGCGAACGTCATTCAACGGCGTGGTGATGACGTCCCAACCGTCCACGGCACGAGCGATCGCATCATCGTTGATACCGTATTCGGCGAGCGCGTGATTATCGATATACGAATCGATAATCTCTCCGTAATCGTTCTCTTTGTGCGGAGTATCGGTGAAATCGAAGTACCTGCGGTAGTGGCAGAAGCCGTAATAGTCAGCATCCTCGTTTTTCCAGGCCCAGTATTGCGCGGTTAGCTCACAATACCGCGGGTTTTCCGCAGAAATGTTCACACCTTCGTCGTCATGCAAAGTGTTCGTGAAACGAGTCGCAGCATTCGCCGCGCCCACCTGCGCCGGAACAATACTGTTCCCCTCAGGGAACGTGGCCTGCTTATGTGCCGACACAAAGATTTTGATATTCGGATGGTGCTGTTCCGCTGTGAGAACCATGTGAGATATTCCGCCTTACTAAGACAAACGTCCTTTCCTCAATAGAATATATGAGAGTACTGCCGAAGAGGGACGCTCTACGAGCCTTTGCACCCAAATACTTCGCACGAGTAGGATAGGACGTTTGTGAAAGACTTTTTCGAAAGCCTCAAGAAGAGGTACCACTATGCGATGGTGGTTTTCAAGGAACTGGTGAAAACCGACTTCCAGCTGCGGTATCAGGGCTCATTCCTGGGCATGGTGTGGTCCGTGCTGAAACCGTTGATGCTGTTCGCCGTGATGTATGTGGTGTTCGTGAAGTTCCTGAAATTCTCCGATGGCACCCCGACTTTCCCGATTTCGTTGCTGTGTGGCACGTGCCTGTGGAGCTTCTTCTCCGAGTCGACCAGCATGGGCATGCGCGCCATCGTTGATCGTGGCGATCTGCTGCGCAAGATCCATTTCCCGAATTACATCATTGTGGCGTCCACCACAATGGGTTCCATGATTTCCCTGGGCATCAACCTTGTGGTGGTCATCCTCTTCGGTTTCTTCGCCCACGCGCATTACACCTGGCGCATCCTGCTGGTTCCGCTCAGCATCATCCAGCTGTATTGCCTTGGTCTCGGCGTTGCCCTGCTTCTGGGCTCGCTGTATGTGTATTTCCGTGATGTGGCCCATATCTGGGAAGTGGTGCTGCAGGCCATGTTCTATGCCACGCCTATCATCTACCCGATTTCCATGGTGGCGCAGAACAAGGAGTTCTCCTGGGCTGCCGACATTCTGATGCTTAACCCGACCACGCAGACCATCATGGATATCCGCCATAACCTACTGTCTCCGGAATACGTGCCAACCGTGTGGACCATGGTGGACAACAAGCTGCTGTGCCTGCTGCCGTACGTGCTGTCCGCTTTGATTCTATGGCTGGGCATCCATGTGTTCCGCAAGTACAGCGCCAAGTTCGCGGAGGTGCTCTAAAGCCATGAGCGAGGTTTCGATGACTGATAACAACACTGTTGATGAGCGTCCGGTCGTACTCAAGGTCGACCATGTGGCCAAGTCCTTCCGTCTGCCCACCGAACAGGCCACCGGCCTGAAGATGGCTTTCCTGAACTGGACAAAGGGCATCAAGGGCTACACCGAGCAGCATGTGCTGCGCGACATCAATTTCGAAGTGCATCAGGGCGATTTCTTCGGTATCGTCGGCCGTAACGGTTCCGGCAAATCCACGTTGCTGAAGATCATTTCGCAGATTTACGTGCCGGAACAAGGTTCTGTGATGGTGAAGGGCAAGCTGGTGCCGTTCATCGAGCTGGGCGTCGGATTCAATCCGGAGTTGACCGGACGTGAGAACGTGTATCTGAACGGCGCATTGTTGGGATTCACGCACGAGGAAATCGACGCGATGTATGACGACATCGTGGAGTTCGCCGAGCTTGAGGACTTCATGGACCAGAAGCTCAAGAACTATTCCTCCGGCATGCAGGTGCGTCTCGCCTTCTCCGTGGCCATCAAGGCGCAGGGAGATATTCTGGTGCTTGACGAGGTGCTCGCCGTCGGTGACGAGGCGTTCCAGCGCAAGTGCGACAATTTCTTCGCCGAAATCAAGAAAGATCCGACCAAGACCGTCATCCTTGTCACTCATTCCATGGATGCGGTGAAGAAATACTGCAACAAGGCCATTCTCATCAAGGATGGCGAGATCATCGCATCTGGCGACAAGAACGATGTCGCGGATCGCTACACGCTTGAGAATCTCAAAACGAACGAATCTAATAAGCATGATTCTTCCAATGAAGAAATTTGTGAAGAAATGCCGATTCTGCGTGTATATCCGAACGAGCTCCCTGTATGTGAATCTGGAACCAATTTTAAATTTACCGTTGAATATAACAATGTTGCTGCCGATAGAAAAATCTATCTTAATATTGTTTTGCTTGATATTTCAAGGGGTGGAATAGCTTTAGCGCAACGTTTTATGACTGTTCCTGGACATCATCGTGTGAATATGATTGCTCCAACTGCAGATTTTAACGATGGTGAATATCGGATTATTCTTTCGGCTCATATTGAAGTGGATCCGAAAGATTCTTCTGTGGACAGGATGATTACGACAACTAATGAAAAGGAGTCATGCACTTTTGTGGTACAAGGAACATATGGTTCCGACAAATTCGCTCTTATGAATTATCGGCGAATTCAATATCAATGTGAAGATACCAAGGTTCTGCAGGCTAAAGATTCTTTCTGAGGCCGATAGCTACTATTGCCGATGTGTGAAAAGACTTTTATTCGGCTTCTCACACATCGGCAATTGATTTTCTCACCAACGAATCTTGTAGTGCCCGTCATACTGGTTGAGTTGACGGTTGATATATTTGCCTCGAGCGCCAACGAGGGTCTTGTCCCAACGTGCATAGAAACGTGCTTGTTCGTCGATGGCGCGACGTTCTTTTTCCACATCTTGCTCATCTCGGCCACGGCTTGTGTGCTCGCTATGGTACAACTTCGCCTGTGGGTCGAATACAGTAAGGTACCCTTGTTGACCGATTTTGAGACAAAGATCGACATCGTTGAGTACGACAGCGAGATTCTCATCAAAGCCGCCGACGGATTGGAACGCTTTACGCCGCACCATTTGGCAGGCGCCGGTAACAGCTGCGCAATTATATGGATAACGCATGGTTTCCATATAACCGCCATCTTTGTCGGACAGCATATCACTCAAATAACCAACATGGTCTGCGGAAACCCATACTCCGCCGTGCTGCACCAAATTATCGGGGAACAGCAGTTTGGCGCCAACGATGCCCACTTCAGGACGGGCGAAGAAACCGACCATGGAGTCAAGCCAGTCACCATTGATTATGACCGTGTCATTGTTCAGGAACAGCAGTATCTCACCATCGCAATGCGCGGCACCATAATTGCAGATTGCGGAATAGTTGAAACCTGTTCCGGGCCAAGTCACAACCTTGATTTTTTCATTTTGATCTTGAATTCGATCATAGTATGCAAAGGTTTCCTGCTCAGTACTGTTGTTCTCGACCAAAGTAATGTCATAATTCTGGTAGGTCGTCTTTTCCAGTACCGAAGTAAGGCAACGCTGCAGCAGCTGCGAATGGTCCTTCGTGGGGATGACAATACTCACTTTAGGCGTAGCCTCATTGATGTAACGATTTCTGTAACGGAAAGGCAGCTCGGAATCTGACACGTCTACTTGTAACCCTGTACGTTCGAAATGTCGTTGCAAGACAATCTTGCCGGCTGTCTGGGCATAAGGTTTACTGTCAGGATTTGTGCTCGTGGAATTTTGATGCACGCGCCAGTGATATAACATGTAGGGCACATTTGCGATTGAACGTGCTTTTTCGCAGCATTTCAACGTTAAATCATAATCTTGAGCGCCGCTTACATCAGCAGGAGAAAGTTCCACTTGACTAAGTACTTGACGGCTGACCATTAGCATATGGGTCACATAGTTGTATGCGTTCAAAAGATCAGGATTGTAATCTGGCTTAAATGTTGGCAGCGTGTAATGGCCGTTTTCAAGGCGGTCTTCATCGCAATACAGGACATCTGCGTCAGATTGGTCATGCAGAACGTTGACATAGCGATACAGTGCATCTGGTTCGAGGACATCGTCATGATCGACGAACGCTATATAATCGCCTTTGGCTTCTTTTAAACCAACATTCGTGTTCTCGGCTATGCTTTTGTTTTCCGCTGTAATAATTCGGAATCGTGGATCATCGATATGAGCTAACGTATCGTTGATTTCTCGCGCTTCCTCACCGTTGCCACTTACATTAACGAAAAGGACTTCAAATTTTTCATATGATTGAGCGGCGATACTTTTGACGAGAGCCTGCAGATATTCGACAGGAGGACGGAAAACAACTGTAACGATACTAATAAGTGGCTTATCTTTTTCTGTCCAAGAATGACAGACTCTACGTTGATTTTGGATATCAGCTGTGGTTGCGCGATGCTGTTCGTACCAGATCTGATAGCCACCATCATTGAATGCGTGCTTTGTCATGTCAAGTGCGCCGTTGACGAATCCATCGAACATCGGGGGAAGGATACAGGTGAAGCAAGCGTCCTGACTGGCCGGTTTCGCCTGGATGCATAGTGTTTTCTGTTCGGCTGTGACAATAATGGAGTACACGAGCTCATGAATATGCTGGGTTGGATCGTGAGGATCAGAAATCAGTGAGTCCTCAAGTACGATTGGCTTGAGCTCAAGTTTGTGTGCCGCAGCATCATACACACTTATGGTGCATGACTCTTTCTGGCCAAAATATGGATAACGCACGTGGAAACGACATGAATAATGCTGTTCGTCGATGGGGTAAATTCCGGTAACGTACGTATGTGGACTACCGGAAATTCTCCGTTGTTCAATTCCTCGGATCTGTGACGCAAATTCGGGACGTTCATGATATGTCAGTCGAGATTTAACTTTCGAAAACAGAGGGTGGAAGAGGAAAGTTCCTATTTCCTCATGTGTGTTGCGATTCTTTATGTGCACCGTCAGTTTAGTGTTGTCAAGCAACGGGACGGCGACTACGGATTCGTAACTATTTTTATGAGAGAAATCACCCCATTTCTCACATGCGGATTTGTCTTCACCGGGGAAACCTATGGATATTACCGGACATTGGATTGAATCATTGTCTTCCGTATTAATAAACGCGGTAAGTTCATCAGGACTGGAAGACGTCCTGATTTTCACATATCCTTTGCCATCGCCACGACATAGCCCTATGATTTGTAATGTCATTTCGTCTCTTTCGTCAGAATCTCTATTTTGCGAGATGCGTTCTTCTGTCCGATATGTCCTAAGATGTTGTATTTTATCTTTTTAGGCGTACATGTATCTGGTATATGTTGACGATTAACGAAGAAGAAATGGATAGCGGTATGAGTGTTGCTATTACCGCTAGAAACGTGTTTATATGGATTTCCCTTTTTCGGTGATGAATTGGGGGTATGATTCATAACAGCGAGGGGTGTTCCTTGCATATGAAGAGAAAAGAACCTTAGGGGTTGCCATGTCGAATCATCGGGCAGGATTGAAGAGAATTTGGGCGGCGCTGTGCGCATTCGCGATGTGCGCCACGGTGTGTGTGGCGACGGGGCACGCGGCGTTCGCCAAAACCGCCACTGATGACAGCAATGTCGTTGCGTCGTTGAAGTACATGAGCGAGCTCAACAGGTTGCGCCAAACGAACAGAGCAAGATTAACCGCCCAGCAGATCGCCGACGCACAGAATGAAGACAACGGAGCCGATATGAGTGCCGATCGGGTGCCGTCGAACGCTGCTGATGGGTATACGGTTCCGGAACTTAAAGTCAATTGGGACTTGATGAGTTGGGCGCAGAAGCGTGCGGACGCCCTGGCAGAACGTGCCGTGGCCAACGAGGATGGCCCAATCAGCCATGATGACATGTATACGGGGAAGCCCGACTGGCTGGACGAGCACAATCTTGGCGAGAATCCGGATTATCAGGATGGCACGTATTATTTCGGTCCTGAAGCGCTGTTCATCGGATATCCGGAAACCGGACTTGATGATCATAATCCCATCAAATCCTGGTACAGCGAGCTTACCGCAAAGCCAGGAAGCGACAGGCAGGGTTATGGGCATTATCTCACTGAAGTGAGCCCGTTGGCGGATTCCGCGGGCATGGCTTCCGCGCAGGTGACGAGCGGACGCTGGAAGGGCGCCACGATTGTGGTGCTGGAAATCGGTTACGTTGGATACCGTGGGGGTCGTGGAACCAATGAAACCGTGAAGGAAGCGCTTGAACGATACGTTGGCACAACGTACACGGTGAAGTACCATGCGAACGGTGGAACTGGAACCATGAGCGACCAGAAAGTGGAAGCTGATTCCTCTTTTTATCTGAGCAACAACCATTTCACGCGCATCGGATATGGATTTAAGGGATGGAACACGAAGCCCGACGGCTCTGGCACATCATACTCCGAATATGACGGTATCTACAATGCCGTCGATCCCGGCGAAACATTGGATTTGTATGCACAGTGGACGCCGAATACTTACTATGTGGATTTTTCCTCCAATAATGGATGGGGCGGAGATCGCCGATCATTCACTTATGATCAGGCGCAAAAACTGCCTACTCCCGAGGAAGTGGGAATATCCAAAGAACACTATAAATTCTCGGGGTGGAATACCAAGGACGATGGCACGGGAACGTCATACCAGGCAGGGCAATCGGTAAAGAACCTCACGACGCAGCCCAATGGCATCGTGACGCTGTATGCGATGTGGAAACAGATGTACACAGTATATTTCCGCGCCTATGATTCGGTACCGGAGTATTCCGAAGAACAGCAGGTCTTGGATGGCGATACCGCCAAGAAGCCGGCCGATCCCACCCGACCGGGATTCGTGTTCCGTGGATGGACGGCTGGTTATTCGAATGATTCGCCATTGTACGATTTCAGCACTCCGGTGACCAGAAACCTTTATTTGTATGCACAGTGGAATTCATACCCTTACGTCATCCATTACGATGCCAACGGTGGCACTGGTTCCATGCCGGATCAGAAGGTGGGTTCGAGCTCGAGTTCCAATGAGGCTACGCTGAAACAGAACGAATTCAAATACAGCGGCAGGGTATTCACAAGCTGGAATACCAAACGTGATGGCACCGGTACCGCATATCAGGACAACGCGTTGCATGGCGATTTTGACGTTACTGGCGCCAACCAAGTGATTACCTTGTATGCGCAGTGGACAACAGCTAAGGCGAAGTCCATTGAAGTGGATAAAGGTACGATAACGTGCAATGACTATTTTGGCTGCTCTGCGCAGCTTCCCTCCACAGTGAAGGTGCATTTGACCGATGGCAATACCGTTGAGGCCTATGTGGATTGGAACCGGCAGCAGCTCTCCAAGGTCTCGGATAAAAAGAAGGGGGATATTCACGTTGGCGACGAGTTCTACATTGACAGCACCAACGTCGTTGGATTCCCCGGGCAGAAGGTTCGTGTAAAAGCGGTGATGAACGATACCACTCCGCCGGTCTTCAATGGCGTGGATGACATCGCCGCGAAGAAAGGCGATACCTCGTTCAGCACTCTTTCGGGCATCAGCGCTACAGATGGCCATGATGGTGATGTGACAAGCAGGATCAAGGTCTCCGGTAAGTTCGACATCAATACGCCAGGAGACTATACGCTCACCTACATGGTGAAGGATGCCGCTGGCAATGAGACAACCGCCAACCGTACAATTCACGTGACGAGCGGGAAAGTGGTGACTGTGTCCTTCAACGCCAATGGGGGTACTGGTTCCATGTCCGCACAGACGTTCAGCGTCGGCGATTACCAAAGATTCCGTTCTGCCGGATTCACTCGAGTGCACTACTATTTGATGTCTTGGAACACCAAGGCGGACGGAACTGGCACAAGCTACGGTACATACGGAGCGATGTTCGATGAATCCGATGTTCCCGCGAATGGGAAGATAACGTTGTATGCGCAATGGGAGCGTGCTACGTACTACGTAGGTTTTTATGCGAATCTTCCAAATAATGGAGGGGGCTCCGCCTGGCAGGATATCAAGTATGACGAATACGCGAATCTGCAGGCCAATACCTTCACTGCAACCGGGTATACATTCGTCGGATGGAACACCGAAGCAGATGGTTCCGGAACCAGTTATTCCGATAAGCAGCAGGTCAAGAACATCTACGATGAGTACGGGTATGGCATTTCCTTATACGCGCAATGGAAGGCAAACACCTACACGGTGAGGTTCAACGCCAATGGCGGCACCGGCACCATGGCCGACCAGAAATTGACGTATGACAAGACCGAACAGCTGAACCGTTCCACGTTCAAAGCGCCAACCGGCAAGATGATTACTGGATGGAACACCAAAGCTGATGGCACCGGCACTAAGTATGGCTACTGTGATCCGGTGAAGAACCTGCTCGCTAGTGGTTCGATGACGCTATATGCGCAGTATGGTCCAGCGCAATACAGCTCCATCGTTGTCAAGACTCCTCCGACTAAGGTTTCATATAAGACCGGAGAAACGTTTGACAAGGCCGGACTTACAGTGTCCGCCGTACAAACCAACGGAGATATCACGCAACTGTCAGGCAACGAGTACACGCTCTCCCAGCCGGCCATGGGATCCAACGGAACGAAGCGTGTCACGGTAACGCTTAAATCGAACACTGCATTGAAGGCTTGGTTCGAGATTGCCGTGGGCACCTCTTTGCCGACTGTGCAGGAAAGCGATTCCGTGGAGAATTCCGACGAGGCTGTAATGAACTATGTGGTCAACCTTAAGGAAGACACTGCCGGCGATGTGTTGGACAAGGCCGTTGCCGGAGCGGAATCGTTGCAGGCGTACAAGCTGATGGCCTATCCGGAAATCAGCGTGTTCTTCGTGCAGGCGCATACCAAGACATTCGCCACTGATTTTGCGCAATGGGCGGCGAAGAATGGCATTGCGGTGGATTCCGTTGCTCCGACTCGCGATACGTTACGTGAAGAGGAGATTCGTTCCGGAAGCGTCGCCTCTTCGGAAGTGGCTTCTGCTCCCAAATGGAATTCCGGCAATGCTTTCCGTAAGACTCAGAAGGATTCTTCTGATCCTGATACCAATATCTACGATGCTTGGGGCATTGTGGCGACTGGTGCTGACCGTGCCCAGCGCACGGATGTCGCCTACGAGCCGACGTTGACTGGTGTTATTGACAGTGGCATCGAAGATGACAATCCGGACTTGCGAGGAAAAGTAAGCAGCACATATTCCGTAGATTGCACGGTGAACGGTATACCGCAACAAGGTACTGATACCTCCACCGGGCATCCGGTATGGTGGCCCACTGCAGGCGATTACAGCGACATGCATGGAACCCATGTGTCCGGTACCATTGCCGCTGCGCATAACGGTGTCGGTGTTGATGGCGTCAATCCGAATACCACGCTTGCGGCCATTCGCGTGCTTAAACATGATCGTACATTTCTTGAACATGAGGTGTGCGGGTACATGTGGGCTGCGAATGTTGGCATGGACGTTACCAATGCCAGCATTGGCAGTTTGAATCCTGAATATCCCGGCAAGTATACGGAAGATAAAGCTGGTGCTGTAGCAATGCAGCGCGCCGTAAGCTATGCCAGCAAACATAATGTCACCAATGTCGCTTCCGCGGGCAATTCAGGGCTAGATTTAGATAATCTTCATGAGACGAAATCGGGGAGCCGCATGCGCAGGCTCATCGAAAAGCGCAAGCCCCCTGTGTCGATTGGTCAGGCAGACGATACTGTAGAGCTTGCAAACAAGGCAGTCAAGGATAATGCCTTTGATCCGGCAGACGGTCTTGCTGAAACACAGGTTCAAGGATTGGCAGTCAATTCCGGTACGACATTCCCAACCGATAAAGGATGTATTTTTCCCGCCATGCTGGATGGCATCATCACGGTTTCCTCAGTTCGGAAGCAGAGCAATCATTCGGTGGCAGCGTTGAACAGATCAGTGGATACCTCGCACTACGATTCCACAGAATGCGGTGACAGCGACAACGGATGGTGCTCGAACTATGGTGTGAACACCATCGATGTGACGGCTCCAGGGTCAAACATCTATTCAACTTATGGGACCGACTATCAGTACATGAGCGGCACGTCCATGGCTTCCCCTCATGTGGCGGGCGTGGTTTCACTGCTCAAATCAGTGCATCCGGATTATTCACCAGCTCAAATCGAGAAACTGCTGAAGAAGCAGGCCAAGGAGCTGTACGGTAATTTGGTGGCTCCGACCGATGGCGCGGAATACCGCGGTGCTGGTTTGGTCAACGCCTATGCAGCAGTGATGGAAGACCAGGAGAAGCCTGTGGTTTCGGCCCAGTATTCCACCGACGGTGGCTCCACTTGGCGTAGTCTCGCCAATGCCAAGGTGCCAGGCAAGGCAACCATTCGGGTCACGGTGACCGGACCGGTTTCCAGCGCTTCGATGAGTTTCGGCGGACAAACCAAGCAGGTGCGTGGCGGAGACAACTACCACGGTAATGTGAGTATGACCATGGATGTCGACTTCTCCAAGCTCACCAGTCTGCAGAGTGAGTTGCTTGCCATCAAGGCATATGGCCTCAACTACAGCGTTTCGAACGATGATGTGAATACTACGGTACAGTTCCAAGGCGGGCAGTTCGTTAACGTCACAGTGTCGTTTGATTCGAATGGTGGTTCGGTCGTCTCCTCGCAACAGGTGAAGTACGGTTCGAAGGTCGTGAAGCCGGCCGATCCGACGCGTTCGGGTTACACGTTCGATGGCTGGTATACGGCGAAGTCGGGCGGTTCGAAGTATGACTTCAACCAGCCGGTGACCGGCGCCCTGACTTTGTACGCGCACTGGACGGTGAATTCGTACACGCTCACGTTCGACGCGAACGGTGGCAAGGTGTCCCCGGCGTCCCGGAAGGTACGGTACGGCGCGAAGTACGGCGACCTGCCGACGCCGACGCGTTCGGGTTACACGTTCGATGGCTGGTATACGGCGAAGTCGGGCGGCTCGAAGGTGTCGGGTGACGCCGTGATGGGCGCCGGTGACGTGACGGTGTATGCGCGTTGGGCGGAGTCCCCGCGGCCCTCCTCGGTGGTGATGCATCGTTTGTATAACCGTTACACGGGTGAGCATTTCTATACGTCGGATGTGTCGGAGCGTGATCATCTGGTCTCCG
>ERZ1026878.313-NODE-313-length-39371-cov-10.900880_pt1 | contig 39371 bp, 29 predicted proteins | sample MGYA00380169_ERZ1026878 | MGnify/ENA primary metagenome ERZ1026878 (study PRJEB33269, sample SAMEA4719805) | human gut metagenome | biome: human-associated habitat; feature: organic feature; material: feces | place: Cameroon | collected 2013-10 ...
TTTTTTCAGAAAAATGTTTTAATCTGAGCCGTATTTACACGTATTTTAACGCTTTATGCAAGCTCCCTTAGCTTTGCTTCATGTCTTTGTCAACCATAGCTGCCACACACGAGTCCGACCACACATTCTCGGCTGTCTCTATCATGTCCAGCATGGTAAACACGGGCAGTATGATACCCATAATAGCCACTGGAGCTCCTATTCCCGACATAAGCGAGAGCGTGAGGAAGTAGCAACCCATAGGCACTCCTGCGTTGCCTATTGCGGCAAGCACCGATATGAAGAGCCACATTATCATTGTGCCCCATGTCAGTTCCACGCCTCCGTTCTGCATCACGAACAGCGATGTCACGAAGATGAATGCTGCGCATCCGTTCATATTGATGGTGGTGCAGATAGGCAGCACAAAGCGCGACACACGGCTGCTAACCCCAAGATGTTCCTCTGATGTCTGTATGGTCACGGGCAGTGTGGCTGCCGAACTCTTGGTGAAGAGTGCCATAAGCACTGCTGGCATCATGCCGCGCATCACCTTTACGGGGTTTATGCCGCGCGACATAAGGAACAAGGGCAGCACCACAAAGAATTGCAACACGTTGCCTCCCAATATCACAGCCACATACTTGCCTATCGACTGCATCACCATTCCTGCTGATACCTCTGCCGACAATTGTGCCGCAAAGGCAAGAATGCCGAGCGGAAGGGCATGTATGAGCCAGTGGATGAGCGTGGATACAAGGTTTTGCAGTCCCGTGAGTCCGTTCATCAGTGTACGCTTGCCGTCGTTCTCGGGCATACGTGCCAAGGCAATGCCTACTGCCACGGCTATAAGCAGAATGGAGAGAATATTACCCTCCATAAACGGTTGCACGATATTGGCAGGCACAATGCCCATAACATACTCGCTGTAGGATGCAGCTCCCTCTATCTCGCTTGGCACATTGGCTGTCAGACTGCTGCCTTTAATCATCTCCATAGGCAGATTGTCGGGCTGAATAATCTTGTAGAGCATCATGCCTACTGCAGCTGCAGCAATGGTTGTGAGCAGAGTATAGTTTATGGTGCGTCGGAATATTCGTCCCGTGTCCTTTTGTGTGCCAAAGGTGGCAAGCGTCATCGTCACGGCAAGTGCAATGGTAGGCACAGCAATGAATTGGAACAGTCGGGTGTAGACTGTAGCTATAAAGTTGGCTGATGTGTTTATCCAGTCAATGCCGAGCACTCCAAGCACGGCTCCTATTACTAATGCTCCGAGCCACAGCCAGAAGTTCTGCCCCTCAGCACAAGAGTGGCACTTTATCTCCGTCTTCTCAATGTTTTCTGTATTATTATCCATGTTTTCTGTATTATTGATAAAATGTCATTTATAAAATAAAAAATCAGCTTATTGGGCTTTCGTCTGCAAAATTACGAAACAAATGTCAATTATGCAATAACAACAATGATTAAACAACAGAAAAGCATTGCTGTTGGATGCGGGCATAGTTGTTGGTTTACTTTTTGTTTTTTCAATCTTTCTATATATTATATGAAGCTTTTTATGTAATTTTGTTCCAAATTTACTTTAGAAAATAGATTTAATGATGAAAATTATGAAGATTAAGAGTATGGTTGTGCTTTTGGCATTGGGTCTGTCTGCTTGTTCAGGTGGCAAGTATGCCGGAGTGCCTAAGGAGTATCATGAATTGCTGAACCATGCTATGGTTACAGCCGGTGATAATGCTAAGGAGTTGCAAAAGGCGTTGAAGGATGCTCCTGCCGACCAGAAGGAGGGTGTGGCTTTCCTTATTTCCTACATGCCCGAAAGGGATGCCAAGGCTTTGACTGCCGACTTCTTGTTGGAGAATGTGTCGTATGCCTATAAGGCAAGAGCTGAATTCCCATGGGCTAAAGATGTGCCCAAGGATATTTTCTTGAACGACGTGGTGGCTTATGTCAACTTGAACGAGAACCGCGAAAATTGGCGTAAGGACTTCTACAATCGTTTCAAGAAATACGTGGCTTCTTGTAAGACGATGCGTGAGGCTATTGATTCTGTAAACAAGAATGTGCGCGACGAACTGATGGTTGATTATAATACGAAGCGTGAGAAACCCGACCAGGCTCCTTATGAGTCCATGCGTCAGCACATGGCTTCTTGTTCGGGCCTGTCCATCTTGCTTACTGATGCTTTCCGTGCTGTAGGCATTCCTTCGCGTGTGGCTGGCACTCCTGCTTGGTATGACGACCGTGGCAACCACAACTGGAATGAGGTGTGGATTGACGGCAAATGGCGCTTTACTGAGTATTATCCTTCTGAAGACTTGGATAAGTCGTGGTTCCTTACTGATGCTGGCAAGGCCATCAAGGAGGACTTGCGCAAGGCCATATATGCCGCTTCCTTCAAGCCAACTGGCTCTTACTTCCCCTTAGTATGGGATATGGACCTCCGCTATGTTCATGCCGAGAACGTAACCGACCGCTACACCAGCTTATATAGAGCACAACTGTCGGCTGTTCCCGATGACGACAAACATGTTGCCTTAAGAGTAATGGTGTTTAAGGACAAGGACCATGCAGAAGATTCTGGCGATCGTGTAGCTACCAACTTGGATGTGTTCAAGGGTGACGAAAAGCTTTTCGGCGGTCGCAGCACTGGAGCCACTCAGGATATGAACGATGTCCTTACTTTCAAAGTGGAAAAGAATCAGTCGTATACCGTTAAATATATGAATGGTAACGACGTGTTGGAGACACAGAATGTGGAAGTGGGAGACCAGACTACGACGTTGAAATTGTATATGAAGTAAAGCCCTCTTGCTAAATGTTGCTTCGGCTGCTATTTCTATTGAATGATATAGAAATAGCAGCCGTTGGTCGTATTCTACGGTGTTTTGCGGGATATACCGTGGGTTATCACCTTGTTTTAAATAATAATGTGTCATAGATTTAAACTATGATGCGCTATATGAGGCTATTGTTTAAAATGGTTTTCTGAAAAAAATATGGACGAATGTAATATTTTTCTAATATTTGTTCGTCCTTTTAAGAAAAATATGTAATTTTGTGTCTGAGTATCAAGTCAAGTCTTTGATAAGATACCATCACGATATGGAAAAATATTGCACCACATCAGATGTAAAAATCACAGTAGGAGACAATCAATCTCCTCCATGCGCTGGACTTGCCTCCAACGTCCTCCCCGAAGTTCAAAAACCTATAAAACCTATGAACTCACAAACTGGGGTGTCCACAAATAGTATCTTGTTGAGAACATCAGTAGCCCCTAAACAGAATGTTAAAGACATTCCTCATTGGTATGCCCTCCGCACCACATACGGCAGAGAGAAGAAAGCATACGATTATCTTATTAGCAAAAATGTCGTAGCTTTTTATCCTACCTTGAAGAGCATTAAGATTGTTGATGGTAAACGTATTACTGTTGAAGAATCACGAATTCCTAACATCTTCTTTGCTTACGGTACAGAAGAAGAACTCAAGACTTTTGTTTACGACAACGTTAACCTTCCTTTCCTCCGCTTTTATTATCGTCATATTCACGTTGGCAACAAGATTGTCAAGGAACCATTGGTTGTGCCTGACAGTCAAATGAACAGCCTAAAGATTATTTGTGAAGCTGATTCAGATGATGTGGTAGTTTCGACAGAAGAAGTAGAGAAATTCAAACAAGGACAGAAAGTACGTATAATTGACGGTAAATTCAAAGGGGTGATGGGAATGGTAGCACGTTATCAAAGCCAACAGCGTGTGGGCATAGTTATCGATGGACTATTTACTATATGTACGGCGTATGTGCCGAGCGCATTTTTGGTGGATTGCCAAACTTCAATGTAGTCAATAACAAAGAAGTAATTTATCATTATATTTTTCATCTAAATCATGTTTGATTAATATCTATTATGAATGCTGGATTTCTTTATATCAATACGCGCAACGAACTGATTCGCCTTGACTGCTCCAAAATTGTCTATATGGAGGGTGACGGCAATTATACCAATATTGTGCTTGTCAACAAACAGAAAGTGTCTGTATGTATGAATCTTAGTCATATGCAACAGTTTATATCTGAGAGTTTGCGAGAGCGTGCTTCTATTTTTGCACGTATAGGTAAGCGATTCATAGTCAATCTTAACTTTATATATAAGGTGCAACCATTGTTGCAAAGTCTTATCGTGACTGATGGGGTTCATTTCACCTTTCAGTTGGGAATATCCAAGGAAGCACTCAAACAGTTGAAGGATATCCTTGTAGGACGTGTTCCTAACAAGACTCAAATCAATGTGGAATAAAAAGAAAAAAACAATGGAAATAATAATAGGAAGGGAAGAGGGTGCACGTCGTCTACATTGTATTGTCGGAGTACGTGAGTTTAATATTGGCCAGGCAGGCACTGTTCCATTGTCTGTAAGTCGTCGCCATTGCAAGATATCAGTTAATGGGAGCAATGTCAGTATTGAGAATATCAAGGCGCAGAATGTTACTTTTGTTGATGGTAACCAAATTTTTAGCAAGGGAATCACTCAGTCAAGCCATATACAATTAGGTGAAGATAAATACCCCGTACCTCTGCAGCAGATACTGCAACTTGTTGGTGCTTCAACTGTCAACGGAGGAGATTCTTCAAAAGAACTACCGACCTTCTCGCTTAAACCCATGAAGACAGTGTGGGAGGAATATGACTGTCGCAGAATGAAGATACAAAATGATGCGGCAAAGTCTGCTAATAAGCAACGTTTGCAGGGTATACTCTCCATGCTTGGTATGTGTCTCGGATTTATTCCAGGTTTAGATCCTGCTATTCGTATCGTTATCATTATTGCCGCTTTGTCCATTGCTGTCTATTTTTTCGTAAGGGGAAGTATAGGGACAACAGTTCAACAACAATTACACGATCTCGATGATGAGTATGCCAAGAAATACAAGTGTCCCAATCCCGCTTGTGGAAGACCATTTGGAGCTATTCCATACAGGAACATTGAGTACAACAAACAGTGCTTGGCTTGTGGTTGCAAGTATACTCACTGACATTTTGTGTAATAATTGGAGTATTTCATACAGAATGCCGATTTTCTTATGGCATTGAGACAAAAGCAACTTAATTTTGCAGCATCAAATAAATATCCAAGAACTTAAAAGCTATTGATATGAACAACGAAGAAACAATTGTCATGAAGCCACAGAGCAATGGTAACAAGGCTGAACTGACAAAAAACGTAGAGACTACTGAAAAGAAGTCGAATATAGGGAAAAAAGCAGTAGCTGCTGCCGCTGCTTCAATGATTGGTGGTGTCGTCGGTGGTGCTACATATGCGGCTACGGACATGCTCTACGATAAAGAGACCGAAGAGCAGAAGCCTAAGGAGGAAGCGCAGGCTGCAGAAGAAAATATTGTTGCCGCAACAACTGAAGAGCCTAAAAAGGAAGAATACAATGGAGTTCATAAAGAGGAAGTTACTGCAAAAGTCGATGATGATGCAAACACCGAACCTGACTATACGAATAACAATGGTGCTGACCCCGTAACGCCTAATCCTGAGGTGCATGCTACAGTGGACGAAACCGACAACGGCAATATCAATGAGGTGCAAGTATTGGGTGTGTATGAGGCGCAAGGCGAGAATGGACAAACAATGCAAGCTGCTGTGCTGACCAATGGAGAGGAGGTTGCTGCAGTTGTAGATATAGATGGTGACGGTGTAGCAGATGCACTTCTTGTGGATGAGAATCATAACCAGCAGATAGACGAAGGTGAGGTGTACGACCTGTCCAATAACCATGTACAGATGTCTGACTATCAAGATTCTTATATGGCACAGCAACAGATGCAGCAGGAGCAGCAAGAGCACGACACATTTACCTATAATGCCAACGATGATCAGCAGCAAGACTTCAATAATGATGCCGACCTTCAATATTTGTAATGTGTTTAAATTGCTACTCTTGGCTTTCGCCTTAGCTATATTCCCATTTACATGCGAGGCAAAAATATATCTCTTGTCTGTTGGCATATCCAACTATCCCGGCACAAAGAACGACCTTCGCTTGCCACACAACGATGCTGCCACAATGCAGTGGCTCTATAAGGAGAATCAGCAAGCAAAGGTCTGTTTGTTGATGAACGACAAGGCAAAGGTTGCTACAGTGAAGAAGGCTCTACAAAAGATGGTGTCTATAGCAACTGCCGACGACATTGTTGTGATGTTCTTTAGCGGTCATGGCATAAAGGGTGGATTTGTCTGCTACGATGGTTTTCTATATTACAGCGACATCTATTCAGCAATGGCTTCGTGCAAGAGCAAAAACAAGATGGTGTTTGCTGATGCTTGTTTCTCTGGAGCTATGCGTCAAGGTAAAAGCAACACCTATGCAAGTTCAAATAGTAATAATACCAGCAACGTAATGTTTTTCCTTTCTTGTCGCAGCAATGAGAAGTCAATCGAGACACCAAGTATGACAAATGGCTTCTTCACTTACGCCTTGCAGCATGGGCTTAGAGGAGGTGCAGATAAGAACCGTGACCGCATTATCACGGCAAAGGAATTGTTCGACTATGTAAGCACAAAAGTGAAGAAAGAATCTGGCAACCGTCAGTATCCAGTGATGTGGGGCAAGTTCTCCAACAATATGCCAGTGATGAAGTGGCAAGATCATAATAAAAAGAAGAAATAATGAATGAGATAAAGATTAAGTGTCCTACCTGTGGCAAGGTGCTCCGTTTACAGGATGCTCCAAACATTGATGCGGCATTCTTTACCTGTCCAGTATGTAAAGAAAAGCATATCGTGGGCAAGTGTCAGCGATATGTAGAGCAACCGAAGTCTATCGCTCCTACAGGTGATGAAACCCAATATGGCGGTGTCTATATGCAACATTTAGGAGGCGATGAGACAAGAATGGCTTCAGAAGTACGGCAAGAATATTGTGACGAAACTTGTATAGGTGGTACGTCTACAGCAAGAGTCGGTATGCTTGTAGACAATAAAGGTGCATCATACCAATTGTGTTCTGGCATTAACACCATAGGGCGTAAAGCTACTTCATCCTCAGCATCCGTACAAATAGCTACCGACGACCGCACCATGAGTCGTAGTCATGCAATTATAGAAGTACGTAATGCGGGCGGACAGACCATTCATATTCTCAGAAACGGGGCTAACAAAAATCCGTCTTATCTGAATGGGTCGCTCATTGGACAACAAGACCAGTTCATTCTTAATAATGGTGACCATATAAAGATGGGAAACACAGAACTGATATTTAAAAAGTAATAGCGTATGAAATTCAAGATAAAAGCATACAGCCTTCAGGAACTTGGACAAAGAGCCAATCAAGAAGATTCTCTATTCCCAGCCTTGGGTAAGTCAACATCAGATGATCGGTTATTTGTTCTATGTGATGGAATGGGTGGACATGAGAAAGGCGAGATTGCATCTGCTACGGTGTGCGAAACTATCAGTCGTGTAATCCTTTCTACTTGGCATCCCGATGAGGCTTTGAGCGACGAACTCTTCCAACAAGCACTCAGTTTAGCATTCGATGCACTTGATGTTAAAGATAATGGCGAAGAGCGTAAGATGGGAACCACGCTCACATTCTTATGCCTACACGCCAAAGGTGCTACTGTAGCACATATCGGCGATAGCCGTATATATCAATTGCGACCAGCTTCAAAGAACTCTCCTGCACAGATTGTTTTTCGCACGCAAGACCACTCGCTTGTCAACGATTTGGTTAAGATAGGCGAGATAACGGAAGAGGAGGCGAAGCATCATCCGCAGAAGAATGTCATCACACGTGCTATGCAGCCGTGCCAAGAGCATAGAACAAAGGCAGATATTGCCCATCTCACAGATATTAAGCCCGGTGACTATTTCTTTATGTGTTCGGATGGTATGCTCGAGCAGTCGACCGATGATAACATTCTCAATATCATCACAAAGCCTAATGCCACGGACGAACAGAAGTTGGAGATGCTTCGTAATGTAACGGAAGAGAATAAGGATAACCATACGGCACACCTTATATATATAGATAAGGTGGAGGAGAGTATGGCTTCTTCAGAGTCTACCGACAATGCTTCTTCTGAGCAGCATACAAAGATTAAAGGCATATTGATTAAGTCTAAGTTTCGCAAACCTAATAAGCGTAAAGTGTTGTTTGTAATTATTGGCGTTGTAGTTATCGCGATAATTGCTGTAGTTGTTTCATTCTTCTTTTATGGAGGAGGGAACAATTCAACAGATGTTCCAAGTGCGGATAGTATCAAAACCAATATTCCACAAAGAAAATAGTTAATAACAAATCATGCAACAATTAACACAAGGAACACTCCTTCATGGAGACACATATAAAATAGAGAAAGTACTCGGACAAGGAAGTTTTGGTATCACTTACCTTGCAGAGCATACTAACCTTGGAAAGAAAGTAGCCATTAAGGAGTTCTTTATGAAGGAGCTCAACTCTCGTGGTGAGGATGGAAGTATAACTGGAATGAGTGATGGCAGCTTGTCGCAAAACTATTGCCAGAAGTTCCAAAAAGAGGCAATTAACCTCTCACGCCTTGAGCATCCGAATATAGTTCGTGTCACCGACTCATTCAGTGAGAATGGCACGTTCTATTATGTAATGGATTACATTGAAGGACAGAATCTCAACGATTATGTTAAGTCTCATTATGTGGATGCAGAAGATGCAGTAAGTATAATCAAATCAGTTGCAGATGCGCTTATCTATATGCATGAGGAAAAGCACATGCTCCACCTCGATTTGAAACCAAGCAATGTGATGCGTCGTAATGATGGTCATGTTTTCTTAATAGACTTTGGACTGAGCAAGCACTATGGCGATGACGGACAACCGGAGACTTCCACAACTATAGGTCTTGGTACCACTGGCTATGCACCCATAGAGCAAGCTAACAGAGCTAAAACTGGTGAATTCCGCCCAACAATAGACGTGTACGCCCTTGGTGCTACTCTATATAAGTTGCTTACTCGAGAAACACCACCAGATGCTTCCGTTCTTGTAAGCGATGAAAATTTGCTGGCAAACAAACTCCGTGAAAAGAAAGTGTCTGACAATCTTATCAAGGTTGTCACAGAAGCTATGTGCCCGAATGTTAAGAAGCGTACTCAGAGTGTTAGGGAGTTTGTTTATGCGTTGACAGGTAGTGCTACACATACTATAAACTCAATCTCAGCTAAACCGTCAGAAGAAGAAACGGTAGTTGTAAAAAATGGGACAAAAACAACTGAAGGAGAGGAAACTGTTGTTGTTAATAAAAATACAAACAATTGCAAAATCTCTAAAAAGAATGAGATAAATGAAAACTCCTATGTAGGAAAAGAACAAGTTAAAGATTCATCGAATAGAGAAGCAAAGTTTATCATTTCATTTTTTGTGCTTGCAGTAGTTTTTACTTTCATTTTTCTTGGATTTCGAGGATGTGAAGTAAATCGTGTTGCGCCCCCTGCTGCAAATGCCGACTCTGTTGTTTATGCCGACTCTGATACAGTAATGGTTGTAGATACAACAGCTGATGGTGACGATTTTTACGTAGAAAAATCAAATAATCAAAATTATTTGAATACTATAGATTATTCGTCTTCAAAAGTTACTGATATAGGTAGTTGTGATGGAAGAACTTGGAAACTTGTAGAGAATAAAGATGATGTAATCCTTGTTTCTGAAGATAATAGTATTCCTATTGTAAATATAAACTGGCAAGGAGGTGAAGAGCATAGGTTATCTAGTGTTTTAGCCGTAAAGCTTTATAAAGGGAAAATATGGTTTATAGCCTACGATGATAGTCATAGTATAGGTGCTACTGGGGTTTTGTCTGGAACACAGATTTTTTATTATGATGCGAAACAAAATATTTTTCAATTTGTAATGAATTGTAATTCTGCTAAATTTAAAGGTAAAACAATAGAGTATTATGAAGCAAAGGTTGAAAAATATGGATCGTGTGCTGCAGAAAATGAGTATAGTTACAATTGGTATTATTTTGATTTGTAATCATTATGATCCCGATTTTTACGAGGCATGAATGAAGAAAACGAGTAAAAGAAACGATTTAAATGTTATGGACAAATCCAAAAGATGGAAATCAAGTGCTAAACTATAATATTGTGGATGGATTTCATGGTTCTGATTCTATTATGAAATTAACAATTCGACCGATTCGAAGTTAACTGGCAAATGGGTAAAGAAAGAGCGATTCGTCCACGTTAACGTGACTATAGTGAGGAATTAAAAACATAATAACAAAAACGAAAAGAAACATGAGCGAAGTAAATAATAAGAATATGCTCCAAGTTGGAACTGTTCTACACGGAACGTACCGCATCGAAAGCTACTTGTCGTCAGGTGGCTTCGGCAATACCTATGTGGTTACCAATTTGCAGTTTGATGAAACTCGTGCTATAAAGGAGTTTTATCTGAAAGGCATTTGCCAACGTGAAGGTGATAGCACAACGGTGAGTGTAAGCAACAGTGAGAATACTATTAGCTTTAACCAGCAATGCGAGAAGTTCAAGAAAGAAGCTCGTCGTCTGCGTGGTCTTGACAATCCGCATATTGTAAAAGTCTACGACTTGTTTGAGGAGAACGGTACGGCATACTATGTTATGGACTATGTGGATGGAGAAAATCTGTCCACACGTTTAGCACGTACTAACACTCCATTACCAGAAAAGACCGTGCTCAATTATCTCAACCAAATACTGGATGGCTTACAGGCAATCCATAATGCCGGCATGCTGCATCTCGACATCAAGCCAGCGAATATAATGGTTGAGAAAAATGATGTTGTAAAACTGATTGACTTCGGTGCGAGCAAGCAACAAACTTCGGCAGATGGCGTAACCACAACTACAGGTGTATACTATACTAATGGCTATGCGCCTATAGAACAGATAGCGCAAAGTTACGACAAGTTCGGACCTTGGACAGACTTCTATGCTCTTGGTGCAACTTTGTATAAGTTGCTTACAAATCAGAATCCTCCTTCTTTATCAGATATTCGTGAGGACAGTACTGATGACAAACATATTGCATTGGCAATACCACAAGTGTCTAAAAAGACAAGACAACTTGTTGTGTGTATGATGAATGACAATAGATTGTCACGTCCGCAGAGCGTGAAAGATATACGTGTGTTCTTGAATGGTGAAGCTAACGTGTCGGTTGCTAATAAACCAGTAACTAAAAATGCAAAACGTAATATTGCCAAGGTTGTGCAGACTGTTTGTTTGAGCCTATTTGCAACTGTTGCCGTTCTGTCTTCTGCTTATTATGGTTATTCAAAGTTTCGTCAGCGTAGGCTTATCAATCAGCTTGTTGACAATATGGTTGAAGTAAAAGGTGGCACATTAAATGGAGTTTCTTTCAATACGTTCTATATTGGTAAGTTTGAAGTTACGAATGAGGAATTCCATGCTGTAATGGATGACAGAGGTACTGATTATTTTATACATGCGCAATTAGGAATCAGAATAGAATCATATAGAAGTAAATATAATGAAATGATGGAAAACACCAAACTTCATCATCCTATGATTATCGGTAGAAATAATGTAACGGAATTCATAAAGCAGTTGAACAAAAAAACTGGTAAGAATTTCAGATTGCCAACAGATAGAGAATGGGAGATAGCTGCAAGAGGTGGTGTCAATAGTCAAGGATATAGATATGCTGGAAGTGATGATATAAACAGGATTGCATGGTGCGATGATGGTGTTTCATTAAGTCATACTCGTGATGTTGGGAAAAAATATCCTAATGAACTTGGACTGTATGATATGACTGGCAATGTGGATGAACTATGCGACAATGTTGTTGGTGATGCTGCTACAGATAGATGGAGTGTTCGTGGAGGTTGCGCAAGAGATCTGCCTGCGGATTGTTTGATTAGCAAAAGAAAACCATTAGGTTCAGATTGTTTTGTAGGATTCAGATTGGTTCTGGATGAAAAGTAAAGAGACGCTGATTATTTCATGTACTATTTTCTTCATCTGTAAAAGTGATAAATATATATAGTGGAAATAGATGTATAGTAAACAATTACGTATACCAAGAAAGTAATAATTATTGGGTTTATTAATGTTTATAGTTTGTAGCCAAACTAAAACATTGAGAATCTGAGAAACATATAAATCATTAAGAATAAAAATATGGAAGAACAAAAAGTGAAGGAGATAATAATAACTCTTTATAAAGAACTTGAACAAGAAAAATATGGTAGCAATTTGCCAGGTACAGGGTTATATCACAATGAACCTCCTTCTGGCTCTCGATATGCAGATAAGGCAAAAAAGTTGCTAGACAATGCAATAAAGTTAGCAGAAATCGACTCAAAATTTTCTAATATTTACGAATTGTTTTCGACACTTAATAAAGAAGTAGAGTTAGTTCGCAATTACTCATATAAGTATGATAAGATGGGGAATCCGACACAAAAAAGTATTACAGAAATGCAAAAGATGATGGCAGATGCAACAGATCATATTTATAGAGACTTTGTATGTAAGTTTTATAAAAGATAAAGTGATTTTTATATAATGGACATTTCGTATGAATCTATCTCTTTTCAATGTAAAAAATAAGTATGACAGTAGTAGAGTGTGCAAAAGAATACGCAGAAGGTAAAATAAATGATGCGTTAAATAAAGTAATTATTGAGGCTTATATGGCTGGCTATAATTCTGGTTATAAAGATGGCTATGACAAAGTTGTTAAAGAAACGTCTTCTGACGATATTGAGTATGTCGACTTAGGATTACCTAGTGGCACTCTGTGGTCTTCAAATTATCTTGAGGATGAAAACAATGAAACTGTTTATGTTTTACAAGAAAAAAGCAAGGCGTTTGATATTCCTACTGTAGAACAGTGGCAGGAATTAGTACGAGAGTGCAGATGGGAACAAAAATCAGAAAGAATAGATGACTCTTATGGTTTTTATCATTATCATGATTGGGCTATTTGCCTAGGACCAAATGGTAATAGAATAATATTTGAGAAGACAGGTCTTTATGAGATTCAAACAGAAAGAGTAAGAACTAACGAAGTCCTTTTTTGGTTGAAAAAAGGGAAAAACTCTCTGTGTAATAGTGCAAATATTACTTTTTGTACTATCAAAATAACTTCAAAAAACGAATTTTCAGGATACAAACTGCCAATTCGTCTTGTTAAAAAAGTATAGTCATGAAGCAATTAAATAACAGTTGTGCACTATGCAACGGAAAATACAAAATCTCCAAGGTTCTTGGTCAAGGAGGTTTTGGTATAACCTACTTGGCTAAGCAGAAGATTGCAGTAGAAGGTCCGTTAGGCACGATAGAAGCTGAGATAGCTGTCACGATTAAGGAGTTCTTTATGAAGGAATTTTGTAATCGTGAAGAAGCTTCTACTGTGGTTACAGTTCCTTCTACGGGCAGTGCTGAATTGGTGGAAAAGTTTCGTCAAAAGTTTATCAAGGAGGCAAGAAACATATCAAAGTTGAACCATCCTAATATCATTAAGGTGTTGGATGTGTTTGAGGAAAATGGAACTGCTTACTACGTTATGGAATATATAGAAGGTGGCTCTTTGTCTGACTTGATAGATAAGAAAGGTTGTTTGTCTGAAGCAGAAACATTAAATTACACAAGACAGATAGCTTCCGCCCTACAATATATTCATTCCAACAATATGAATCACTTGGATGTAAAGCCAGGCAATGTGTTGCTAAGAAAGAATGGTGACGTTGTATTGATAGACTTTGGTATGTCTAAGAATTATGACAAGATGGGCGAAGCGACAACAAGTAGTCCTATCGGAGTAAGTATTGGCTATGCTCCTATAGAACAATCGCGTGTTGGCGGTTTGGGCATGTTCTCACCAGCTACGGACATCTATTCGTTAGGAGCTACTATGTTCAAGATGATTACCGGTCAGACACCGCCAGAAGCAACTGCAGTGTTTGATGAAGGTCTTCCTGATATGCCTTCAACCATTAGCGAGAATACAAAACTTGTTATAGAGAAAGCCATGCAACCAAGAAGAAAAGACCGTTATCAGACAATAGAGGACTTTATGTTGGCTTTAGATGTTAACAATGTGGTAGTATCGCAGATGGAGGTTGTTGAGGATGTTAACAAACCGGAAGAAATGTTAGAAGAAAACATTGAACCCAAAGAAACACCAAAATTCTTAAAGGAGGATGATAAGGAGGCTACAATGTTTATTACTGACTATATGGTTCAGGCAAGCGACATCGCAACCTCTGAAGTTGTAGACTTAGGACTCAGCGTGAAATGGTGCGGTCATAACTTAGGAGCATCAACCCCTGAAGAATATGGCAACTACTATCGTTGGGCGTATGGTTCTGACGGTCATTCGACAAATGGTATTCCTGCTGATTCAGAAATAGCAGGAACAGAATATGATGCCGCCTATAAAGAGTCGAATGGTAAATACAAGACACCGACACGCAATCAATTTAAAGAACTAATTGACAGATGTCGTTGGTGTTGGGTTGCATACAAAGGTGTAATGGGTTGCAAAATAACAGGTCCTTCAGGCAAGAGCATCTTCTTACCTGGTGCAGGGAGAAAAAGCGACTACGGCATTTATCGAAAAGATACGTTTGGATATTACTGGAGCCCAAGCAAAGCAAACAACAGTAATGCCTATTACTTGTATTTCAATGAAGAAGACTCTGACTTGGAGTACGAACCAGTATTGACAATGCGTACAATTAGGCCAGTGTGTGAATAAAAAAATATTTCGTACAGTATTCCCGACATTTCATACTTGGTTGTTTTGTGTCTGATAATTTATAATTCTCAAAACTTCTTGAATCGCTATATTTCGAGTGACAATAATGCAATGCGTATAGTTTCAATATGAAGTATTCTCATCTTTGAATCTATACGCATTGCTTTTTTTATTTTTATACTATCTACTATTTCAGCTTATATGTGGCATATCATACTATGTAAGTATTCCTTTTTATAGCTTCTTATCAGCTATTTCCCAATGTCCAGTCTTATTGCTTCCGATATATTTGATAAGATTCATATCACGGAGAGAATATAACTCGCGTTTGATAGTCCTTATACTTGCATCAATTGCCTCAGACAGCATTTGGGCGTTTATCGTGCCATTTATCGTGTCATTTATCGTGTCATTTTTTGTTGCTTCATAAATTTTACGCTGTCTATCAGTTAGTTTGGCGATATTTACTTGGATATTTATCGTATCATCTTTTGTAGTGGAACTTGGGCATTACTTGGGCGGAACTTGTGCATTACTTGGGCGGTCAGATTCCTTTTTATCTGTAGTTTCTCAATGCTCAGTCTTATACTTCCAACATGATGAATGAGATTCATGTCACGTAGAACATAGAGATCACGTCTTATGGTCTTTTCTGATACACCAAATAGTGTGGATAGATTTTGGTTATTTACCTGGACATTTACTTGGTCATTTACTTAGACATTTATCGTGTCATCTTTTGAATCAATCTGTATTCTCTTACAATCTGAATTCTTTGCGAGCCTTTATTTCTTCTATTGTTGTCAAAAAATATATTGCAGAAATCATCCGCAATACACTGATTTGTTGAAGACAAACGACACTCTTCTCTTGGCATTGCAAAGAATACTCGCCAACTGCCTTCTTACACAAAAACAAAAGGATTGGATAAGGAGAAATTACGCCAGATGATACTGCAATTCTTACAAAACGCAGGTGATGAAGGTGCCAAGCGAGATAGTATATACGAATATCTGAAGGATGTGCTTCCTGCCAATAAGACGGAAAAACAACAGTTGCGCTATGTCGGCAGACTATTAGTTGAATTAAATGAAGAAAAACAGATAGACAGAATTGGGTTGAAGTGGATATTGAAAGACTACAAACGGTCGGTTTAATCAAAATCCGACCGAAAAATCTATAATCCGACCGAAAAACCGACCGTTTGAAGATATTCCGACCGAAAACAGTCCAATAGAACGGTATGTCTGATACAAATATATTGTGTCATCTTTTGGAGTGGAACTTGAGCAATACTTGGGTGGTTATACATGGCAGTGTAGGTATGGCAGGGATGCCATACCATCCTACAGATTGCCACTCATATATAAAGATGATGAACATATATTTAAGACAAAAATAGTAATACAAAAGCATTAAACTCCAGTACCGCTTCAGTGTTGCATAGCTGGTACTGGAGTTTCATACGGCTGGTACTGGAGTTTCTATTGACTGGTACTGCAGTGTTACTCAATATGTACTGTAACGTCATTAGAATTAAGTATAAACGTTTTACTTGTTGTTGAAATAAGATGCTTGGAAATGACACGTTTCCTCTATATAAGAGGTTACACGGTTTCTTCGTTTCACCCTCGTTAGTTCTTCGTTCATCCTTCGTAGTGAACTCGATCTGCCTCCGTTAACGAAGCGAAAGCATAACGGAGGATTAACGAAGGAATATCGAAAGGAAATATATGAAAAGTGCCGATAGTGGTGCCAAAAGTGGGAAAAAAAAGGACTTTTGGCACCACTATCGGCACTTTTTGCTGTGTTATTCATCATATTCACAGTATTTTGTTCTACCTTTGCACTATTATCATGCAATACTAAAAAAGTAAGAAACATGCTACAAAATATAATTGGAAGAAAACGGGAAATTAGGTTGATAGAGAGTTGCATAAACTCTAAGAATCCAGAGTTCATAGCTATCTATGGACGTAGACGTATAGGCAAGACATTTCTTGTAAAACAACTCTTGGGGGATAGGTTCAGTTTTTACATGACTGGTGTGTATCAATGCACTAAAACCGAAATGCTCACTTACTTTAGTGAGCAATTGGCTTTGTATTCAGGTAGTAAGCAGGCAAGACCGAAGACATGGTTTGAGGCATTCTCACAGCTGCGCTCTTATCTTGCAACACTTATAGAAGAAAAAGAACAGATTGTAATCTTCATTGATGAATTGCCGTGGTTGGACACTCCTAAGTCGAATTTCATCAGAGCCTTGGATTTGTTCTGGAACGGATGGGCTTCCGACCAACCTAATATTAAATTTATTGTTTGTGGGTCGGCTACTACATGGATGACCAGCAAGCTGTTGGGGGATAAGGGTGGCTTGCATAATAGGGTGACAAGAAAAATATATCTTGCTCCTTTTGATCTTAATGAGACAGAACTGTTTCTACAATCCAAGGGCATAGTGTGGACACGGCATCAAATAGCTGAATGCTATATGATAATGGGCGGTACACCTTTTTATCTAAATATGCTGGACAAGCAATATAGTTTGCCGCAAAACATCGATATGCTTTTCTTTGCAGAGTGGGCAGAATTGTCGAATGAGTATGAGTTTCTGTTTCGTTCTCTCTTTAAAGACTCTGTTCTGTATCGCAGAATCGTAGAATTGTTGGCAAAGAAAAAGATAGGAATGACTCGCGAGGATATCATGAAGTCTTTACGCCTGACTTCTGGTGGAAAACTTACAGAAGTTTTCAACGACCTTATCAGTTGTGACTTTATACGAAAATATAACGCTTTTGGCAACAAGACGAACGGGGCAATGTATCAGTTGACTGATTTGTACACATTGTTTTATTTGCATTATCTAAAAGGTAAGGAGGAGTCGGATGAGCACTTGTGGAGCAACATGATTGACTCACCTTCACATCGGGCTTGGAGCGGATATGCTTTTGAACAGTTGTGTCTGCACCATATATCACAAATAAAAAGAAAGTTGGGTATCAATGGGGTTCAGACTAATGTGTATTCATGGATGCAGAAAGCTAACAAGGAAAATGGTGTTGAAGGGGCACAAATAGATTTGGTGCTTGACCGTAGAGACCAGATAATAAATCTGTGTGAGATGAAATATTCGCTCAACTCTTACGACATAACTCCTGCATATCTACAGAAACTAATAGATAGAAGGGAGACTTTCCGTCGAGCAACAGCTACAAAGAAAGCTTTGCATCTGACTTTTGTGACGGCAGCAGGGCTAAAGAAAAATGCGCAAGAGGGAATGATTCAAAGTGAAGTGGCGCTGGATGACTTGTTTGTGGAGAAGGAATAGAAAGAAAAAAGGGTGTAGCAAAAGGGTTGTTGTGTGATAACGCCCTTTTGCCACACCCTTTTTGTTTTAGGAGTGTGAAGATAGATGGATTAAAGCAGTTCGTCGAACTTAGCCTTGAGGTCGCCCTCGGTGATGGCACCTACGTGCTTGCCTACGAGTTCGCCACCCTTGAAGAAGAGGATTGTAGGGATGTTGCGTACGCGATACTCGGCAGCAACGTCGTCGTTCTCCTCTACGTCGCACTTGCCTACAACGATCTTGCCATCGTACTCCTCTGCGAGCTTAGACACGATAGGAGCAATCATGCGGCAAGGACCACACCATGTAGCCCAAAGGTCAACTACCAATGGCAATGAACCATTCTTGTACTCCTCAATGTTCTCAGTTGTGATTTTTACTTCCATTTTTCTTGATTTTTTATTGGGTTTGTTAATGAATAATTAATATCAAAGTTTGTGCCAAAATATATGGCAGTCATCAGTTGATGGCATAGCGCACGCTGTTCTCTTCGCCAGCCATAGCGTTCATCTCGTCGAGGAAGCTGAGCAGCTTCTTGTTGACGTCCACTGTCACGTTGCGGCTGAACATCTCGATATTAGTGTTGTGCTCGGTGTCGTGGATATTGAAGTAGAGAGGTACGTGACCCTGACAGCTGCGAAGCATTGTCTCGAGGTCGGTCATGGCTGCTTCCTTGAACATGGTGGAGTCGATGTAGATGGTGAACTTATCTATCGACTTGTCCTTGACATCGGTGAGGAACTCTATCTTCTTTATCACCAGGTCGTAGGCATCGGGATTGTTGCGGAATCGCTGCTGACAGCGGGCCGTGATGTAGACGGGATATTCCTCCTGAAGCATGCTTTGCCATTTTGTCCACTCCTCGCCGAAGAGAGCAAGCTCGCCAGAACCGTCGAAGTCCTCTATTGTCACTATGCCGAAAGGTTTGTTGGTCTTGGTGAAGCGTGCCGATACTGCCGTGACGATGCCACCGAAGGATATTTCCTCGAACTTTGCCAATTCCTTCTTGTCCATCTCCCTGCCCACTTGCGAACATTTGAGGTTGCACATGTGGTTGAGCACCACAGCATAGTCGTCGAGAGGATGAGCCGAGAGATAGATGCCTACAAGGTCGCGCTCTTTCTTAAGCAATTCCATTGTGCTCCACGGTTCTGTCTCGGGAACGGGTGGGGTAGTTATCTCCACTCCTCCCATATCGCCGAACAAGGAGTTCTGCATTGACGACTGCTCGGTCTGGTAGACCTGGCCATAGCGAAGGAGAGTCTCGATGAAGGTATCGCCTTTGGCATTTGTGCCGAAGTACTGTTCGCGTTTGATGCCAAACGAATCGAAGCCTCCGCTCAGAGCCAACGACTCGAAAGCCTTGCGGTTGACAGCAGAGAGGTTGACGCGTTGCACGAAGTCGAAGATGTCCTTATAGGGTCCGTTCTTCTCGCGTTCGTCAATGATGTTGATGGCAGCCGCGTCGCCCATACCCTTGATGGCAGACAGACCGAAACGCACCTCACCTTTCTTGTTGGCAGAGAATTTGCGCTGACTCTCGTTTACATCTGGACCCAAGCAGGGAATTCCCATGTTCTGACACTCAGACATAAGCTTGGTTATCTTGCCTATATCGTTGATGCATCGGCTCATGTTGCCCGCCATGAATTCGGCAGGGTAGTGGGCCTTGAGATAGGCTGTCTGATAGGCCACCCATGAGTAGCATGTGGCGTGAGACTTGTTGAAGGCGTAGGAGGCGAACTTCTCCCAGTCGGCCCATATCTTCTCAAGCACCTTGGGGTCGTGGCCGTTCTTCTTGCCACCCTCGATAAACTTAGGCTTCATGGCATCGACGATGGCCTTCTTCTTCTTACCCATAGCCTTACGCAAGGCGTCTGACTCGCCACGGGTGAAATTGGCAAGCTGTCGGGAGAGAAGCATCACCTGCTCCTGGTAGACGGTAATGCCGTAGGTGTCCTTAAGGTACTTCTCCATGCAGGGAATGTCGTACTTAATCTCCTCCTTGCCGTTCTTACGGGCGATGAACGAGGGAATGTAGTCCATAGGTCCCGGACGATAGAGGGCATTCATGGCGATGAGGTCCTCGAAGACGGTGGGGCGTAGCTCGCGCAGATACTTCTGCATGCCAGCCGACTCAAACTGGAAGGTGCCGATGGTGCGGCCCTCCTGATAGAGTTTGTATGTAAGCTCGTCGTCGATAGGTATGGTGTCGAGGTCGATGATGATGCCTTTGGTAAGGCGTATGTTCTCCACCGTCTCCTTCATAATCGAGAGGGTGGAGAGTCCAAGGAAGTCCATCTTGATGAGGCCCGTCTCCTCGATGACGTGTCCGTCGTATTGTGTGGCAAGAAGCTTATGGCCGGGGTCGCTTTTGTCCTCGGCTGTAGACACAGGCACCCAGTCGGAGATGGCATCGCGACAGATGATAGTGCCACAGGCATGAATGCCAGTGCCGCGCACTGTGCCTTCGAGCATCTTGGCGTATTTTATGGTGTTGGCAAGCAGAGGGTTGGCACTTGCCTCAGCGTCGCGAAGCTCGGGCACGCACTTGATGGCGTTGGGCAGGTTCATCTTTAGTCCGTCGGGCAGCTTGTCGGGTATGGCTTTGCACAGGCGATTGGACACATCAAGCGGCAGCTTCTCCACACGAGCCACGTCCTTAATGGAGTTCTTGGTGGCCATAGTGCCGTAGGTGATGATGTGAGCCACCTTGTCGTGGCCGTATTTATCCTCCACCCATTCCAACACCTTGCCGCGTCCGTCGTCGTCGAAGTCGGTATCGATATCAGGAAGAGAAATACGGTCGGGGTTGAGGAAACGTTCGAACAGCAAGTCGTACTTGATAGGGTCGATCTTGGTGATGCCAAGACAATAGGCCACCACCGAGCCTGCAGCAGAGCCACGACCCGGACCCACCATAACGCCAAGCTCCTTGCGGGCAGAGTTGATAAAGTCTTGCACTATGAGGAAGTAGCCAGGGAAACCCATGGTTTTCATAATGTGAAGCTCGAACTTCACGCGCTCGTGCACCTCCTCAGACAGTGGGTCGCCATAGAGTTCCTTGGCTCCGTCGTAGGCAAGCTTGGCAAGATAGTCGGCCTCAAACTTGATGCGGTAGAGTTTGTCGATACCTCCAAGTTTTTTGATTTTATTCTCTGCCTCCTCGTGCGACATAATCTCGTTGCCATTTTCGTCGGTTGTGAACTCGCGGAAGAGTTCTTCGGGAGATATGCGTTTGCGGGTGTCCTCCTCGGTGCCGAACTCTGCCGGAATGGGGAAGAAAGGCATGATGGGCGAATGGTCGATGGAATAGAACTCCACCTTATTTAATATCTCAAGGGTGTTGCTGAGAGCCTCGGGCACGTCGGAGAAGATGTCGTTCATCTCCTCGCGGGTCTTAAACCACTCCTGCTTGGAGTAGAGCATACGGTTGGGGTCGTCGAGGTCCTTGCCAGTGGCAAGGCAGAGCAGATGGTCGTGGGCTTCGGCATTGTCCTGGTCGACAAAGTGGCAGTCGTTGGTGCATACAAGCTTCACGCCATATTCCTTGGCAAGCTTGATAAGCTCCTTATTGGCACGCTGCTGGAGGGGGAAAGTCTCGCGGTTGGCACGCTGGCGAGGGTCTTTCACCTCGTGGCGTTGAAGCTCCAGATAGTAGTCGTCGCCAAACACACGCTTGTACCACTCCAATGCCTCGCGCGCTCCCTCGATGTTGCCCTTGAGGATCTTGGCAGGCACCTCGCCTGCGATACATGCCGAGCATACGATGAGGTCCTCGTGATATTTCTCAAGGTCCTCGCGGTCGGTACGTGGTCGCATGTAGTAGCCGTCGACCCAGGCGCGGGATACGAGCTTGATGAGATTCTTGTAGCCGTTGTAGTTCTTCGCAAGCACAATGAGGTGGTAGCCGCCCATGTCGCCTTTCTCCTTAACGCGGTCGCACTTGCGGCGGTGGGCAACATACATCTCGCAGCCGAAGATGGGCTTGAAGGGTTCCTTGCCCTCAGCCTTCAGCTTCCCGTTGATTTTGTTGCAGTAGTTGTACAGCTCCTTCACACCGAACATGTTGCCGTGGTCGGTGATGGCCATTCCCTTCATGCCGTTGGCTACAGCCTTGTCGACAATCTTCTGCACGGGCGACTGTCCGTCGAGGATGGAATAATATGTATGTACGTGTAGATGTATGAAATCTTCCATTGATGCGAAAAACTGGTTTTTTGGTTTTGAACTACAAAGATACAGAAAGTTATTGAAATACATTGCAATTTATAAACTGCTAACTATAATATTGTGCTAAGCAGTGAAGAAACATTAAAAAATTTGTCATTTCCGTAAAAAACCGTTACCTTTGCACAGATTAACTGTGTCCGCGCAATACTGTTTGTAAGCACTCTTTTGTTTGGACACGCTAACAAGCGATATTAAACAACAAACCATTACGGCCTAACCCCACTAAATCGACAATGATTAAGAGAATTAAAAAACTAAAGAAGATACGTCTGCATCGTGAAGGAACCGACACTCTTGTGTATGGCTTCATTGCCATTGCTGCCATAGCATTGCTGCTGTGGAGATTCTGCGACAACAAGGCTCCTTTCTGGTGCTTCACCGGCGTATTTGGTATTGTGTACTGTATTGTAATCAACTTTTTCCGTTGCCCAATACGCTATTTCCCACAGGAAGACACCGAGAAGATTGTGGTGGCTCCAGCCGATGGAAGGGTAGTGGTAATCGAGGAAGTTGACGAGGACACCTATTTCCATGAGCGCCGCATCATGGTGAGCATATTCATGAGTCTCTTCAATGTTCATGCCAACTGGTTCCCCGTGGACGGCAAGGTGAAGCTTGTGGCTCATCACAATGGCAACTTCCACAAGGCATGGCTGCCTAAGGCAAGCGAGGAGAACGAGCACGCCGACGTGATTATCACCACACCTGAGGGCACCGACATCCTCTGCCGACAGATAGCAGGTGCTGTGGCACGACGCATCGTCACCTATGCCAAGGAGGGCGAGGAATGCTACATCGACGAGCATCTTGGATTTATCAAGTTCGGATCGCGTGTAGACGTGTATCTGCCTCTTGGAACAGAGATTTGCGTGAAGATGGGTCAGGCGACAACAGGCGACCAGACCGTTATCGCAAAACTTAAGTAACGGGCAGGTGCATGAAGCATGGAAATGTTTTTTTTGACGAATTTCTTAATTTAATTGCTAATTGAGAACCGAGAATTGAGAATTATGATTACCTTTGTATAGGATACTTGGGTTGTCCGTACAAATACTGCCGCCATAGGCGAAATCATAAATCTCTATTCGCGGTTCTTTTTTTATACATAAACCAAGCGACGGGCGTGGATAGAAATATATACGCATGTCGCAAAACCGTAAAAAACAGAAAACTATGTCAAACGTAATCACTCGTAGCATACCCAACACCCTGACCTGCGGCAACCTCATCTCGGGATGTATTGCCACAATGTTCGCATTCTGTGCCGATGCAAAGATGGCTCTTTTGTGGATTATCATAGGTGCCGCATTCGACTTCTTCGATGGAATGAGTGCGCGAATATTAGGCGTCAGTTCGCCGATAGGCAAGGAGCTCGACTCGCTTGCCGACGATGTGACGTTTGGTGTTGCGCCTGCAACGATTGTGTTCTCGCAGTTGTCGGTGATGGAATATCCCTCGGTGCTTGCGCCCGTGGCCGACTATGTGCCATTCTTTGCTTTCGTGATGGCAGCCTTCTCGGCTTTGCGCCTTGCCAAGTTCAATCTCGACACGCGCCAGACAACATCGTTCATCGGACTGCCTACTCCTGCCAACGCTCTGTTCTGGGGTTCGCTGCTTGTGTCGCAGAGCAACTTCATGGAGTCGTCGCCTATGATGGTGTTTGCCATATTGGCTATGGTGTGCGTAAGCTCATGGCTTATGGTGTCGGAGATACCGATGTTTGCGCTTAAGTTCAAACAGTGGGGATGGAAGGGCAACGAGTTGCGCTATTCGTTCATTGTGTTCTCGGTGGCCATGATGGTGTGGCTTGGATTGCTCGAAAGCTTTTGGGTGATTATAGCTTGCTATTTCATCATCTCCGTATTCGACGATTTGATGCTCAAGAGCAAAAAGAAATAATTGTGGCATGGTGTTTGTCATATACACATAGCTAACAATTATATTCACTAATTAGAAAACTCAAAGCAAAAGTGTTATGGCTATATTCGGACTTTTCCTGAAATCAATATTCCTTGTCGCCATCATGGTGGCAGTGTTTATCATAGGTGTTGTCATCTATCTCTATCTGCGTGTCAGACGAGTGGCACGCACATTCACTTCGGCAAGGCAGGGGACATCTGGCCCTCGCGCTTCGTCATCGGGTAGACGTGCTTCGTCTTCCTCAAGTGGTTCTGGGGCATCTTCAAGGCGTTCGTCAGCCTCTTCTGCTTCGTCAAGTGACAGTGGCTCGTTCGTAAACGAGGAACTTTACGACCAGCGTACAGACAGCGAGATAAACAGAAAGATATTCTCAAAGGACGAGGGAGAATATGTGGAATTTGAGGAAGTGAAGTAAATCTCAGTAGAATTAGGTTTTATTAGGATAAAGAAAAACAATTAAGGCGTACAACCAAAATCTTAGGGTTTGGGTTGTACGCCTTATTTTTATGTCTGATTATTCAGCTCCAGGAGTGAATCTCAATGTCACTACATGCTCGCCAGTAGGAGTCATGTACTGTGGTAGACAAGAGTCGCCACCGCATGAGCGGTTGCCGATGCCACGCTGCCAGAAGTCGAAGTGAGCGAACACCTGGTCGCGCTTTGTGAGGTCGTAAGGATGCTTGCCGCCATAGAACACGTCGTAGTTGAACTGGCTGTCGTCGATGTGAGAGAGCGAGAAAGCCATCTGACCCTGAGCAGCAACATGAAGCTTCAAGCCATTGCCCGAGAGAGTGAGGTCGCGCAATCCCTGACGGTCGCCCTGAGTCTGTGGAGCACTCTGCTCCTCAAACATTCCACTTACAGTAGTGGTGTAGCGTCCGAGCAATGAGCCACGCTGACGGTCGAGATAGTTAGACCAAGGACCCTTGGCATAGTATTCCACCTGCTCCAAGCCAGGAACAAACTGCATAGAGATGCCAATGCGGCGTGTCTCAGCATTAGAGTTGTTGAAAGCTACGCGCATGTCGACAGTACCGTTAGGATAGATGGTGTAGACGATGTTGTGGGTGTCCTTGCCGTTAGAGACAGAAGTCTCCACCTCAACATTCTTGCCCACCTTGTGAGGAGCCTTGACAAGAAGCTTCTTGCCAGTGAGCGCACCTTCCTCCTTGTTGTCGTTCTCAGCCACACCACCAGTAGCACCAAGCGAGATGTTGTCGTTGGCTATACGGCGGAAACCATTGAAGTCGGGACCTGACTCAGGCATTACAATCTGCTTGCCGTCGTACTGCCATTCGGCTATAGAGCCGTCGGTTGCAAACGAGATGCAGAAGTTCTTGCCATTTACAGTGTTGTTCTTAACCTTGAGAGAGCCCTTGGCTGCGATAGCAGGCAGAGCCACGTGAGGCTGCTGGATGAATGTAGGGTCGGACACTGGCAGGCAGCTTGCCTGCTTGTCGGCATCAAGACGGAACTGCTGCTCCACGAGAGCATAGCCGCGCTTTGCCCAAACAGCATCGTTCTTGGTGTGAAGACCGAGAGTGATGATGTATTCCTTGCCCTCCTCAGGCTGTGTTGTGTAAGGAATGTCCATGAAGCAAGACTTGCCAGGCTCGCATGAAGGAATCACACATTCGCCGCGCTCAACCTCGCGTCCGTCGGCGAGAACAGTGTATGTGAGATAACCAAGGTCGGCGAGATTGGTGAAGCGATACTTGTTGCGCAATGTCAGGCGATGGTCCTTAAGGGCCACGAAGTCGATGTTGCGGTAAACATATTTCACCTCAGTGAGTTTAGCTGTCCACTCGCGTCCCGGAGTGATGATACCGTTGCTCATGAAGTCGCCCTGGAAACCACGGTAGCCATTGTTCATCTTGGTGTAGTCGTAGCCAGAGGTGTAGTAGTGCAAGCCAGTTTTCTCGTCGATAAGCGGCTGTCCTGCCTTGATGCGGCGTGTGTCGTAGATGCCCTGGTCAACCCAGTCCCAGATGCAGCCGCCAGTGATACCGTTGCTGCCCTCGATGATGTCCCAGTATTCCTGGAGGTTGCCTACAGCCTGACCCATTGCATGAGCATACTCACAGATGAAGTAAGGCTTGCCATTGAGTCCGTCGCGGTGCTTAAGCACGCTCTCGATCTTAGGATACATGTCTGAGCCGAAGTCAGAATAGTTCTTGCCGTGGCTTGAGCCTTCGTAGTGAACGAATGCGTCGCGTCCGGGCAGAAGTCGCTTAACCTCGTCGTAGGTAGCCTGGAAGTTCTGTCCGCCACCCGACTCATTGCCGAGCGACCAGAATACAATGCTTGGATGGTTGCGGTCGCGCAATACCATGCGGGCTGTACGGTCGACGTAGGCATCCTTCCATGACGGTTTGTCGCTGATAGACTGGTTGCCGTGGCACTCCACGTCGGCCTCGTCCATACAGTACAGACCATAGAAGTCGAACATGGCATACATCTTTGGGTCGCGTGGATAGTGGCTTGTACGCACTGTGTTGACGTTGGCCTGCTTCATGAGTTCCACATCGCGCAACATTGTAGGTACGTCGATAGCATGGCCAAGGAGCGGATGGATGTCTTGGGTGTTTACACCCTTGAAGTATTCGCGCTCGCCATTGATGTAGATAAGGTTGCCACGCTGCTCAACAGAACGGAAGCCGTAGCGTGTGGAGAACACCATCTCCTCGTTGCCGTCGTTCATCTGGCGCACAACAACTGTATAGAGATTAGGATGCTCAGCCGACCAAGGCTTCAAGCCAGAGAGGCCTTCCATTGAGAGGTTCACCTTCTTTTCTGCTTCGTTGGCAGCAAGAGCCACCTGAGTCTTCTGCAAAGCCACACGGTTGCCATTGGGGTCGAGCAGTTCCACCTCAATCATCTTAGCTGTCTTCTGCTTCAAGGCATTGTCGATGGTGAGTTCCACGTTCATCGAGCCTGATGTGTAGCCAGGGTTGAGCTTGGATGTGATGTAGTGGTCGCTTACGTAAGCCTGCGGAGTAGACACGAGATAAACATCGCGGTGGATACCTGCGAGGTGCCACATGTCCTGGCCCTCAAGGTAAGAACCATCCGACCAACGGTATACACGTACCGAAACATTGTTCTCGCCACGGCGTACAAGTGATGTCACATCAAACTCAGCATCGGTGTTGGCACCCTGAGAGTAGCCCACATACTTGCCGTTAACCCATACGACGATAGCGCTGCAAGCACCGTTGAAATGCAGCAACACGCGACGGTTGCTGTCCCATCCTTCTGGCAGAGAGAAGGTGCGGCGGTAAGAGCCAACGGGGTTCTTGTCGAAGTTGTCGTCGAGGGCGGTGATGTACGGAGGGTTGCTCTTGAAGGGATAGCCCACATTATTATATACAGGCACATCGTATCCTGCCATCTCCCAGTTGAGAGGCACGCGGATGTTGTCCCAAGACGAAACGTCGGCCTTGTCGCCATAGAAGTCGGCCTCGTCGGGTATTCCGTCGTGCTTGTCGGGAGAATAACGGAACTTCCACTCACCGTTTAGCGACATGTAGTCGGCATGTTTCGGTGTAATCCATCCATAGAAGAAGGTCTCGTCCTTCATCATGAGCTTTGATGAAGAATAGGGGATGAATGTGGCGCGAGCCGGCAGCTTGCGGTCCTCAAACTTAGTTTCATCCTCCACCCATGCTTCCGAGAAGCCGGGTTGAGCCATAACGGCTGTCTTGACGACTGTCTTCTTCACCTTAGCTTTAGGCGAAGCCGTTGCCGTTACGCTCACAAGGAGTCCGGCTGCAGCCGCGGCTCCAAGAATTAAGTTTCTTTTCATGTGAACTTAGGTTTTTTGATTGTTTTATAATGTTATGATTGTTGATAATTTTGCGTGTACTGTTGATAACTTTTCTTTATGCTGTTGATGATTCTGCATTTTGTAGACCGAGCGTCATGATTTTCTCGAATAGTCGGTAGGGGTAAGTCCATATACCTTCTGGAAACACTTCGAGAAATAGCTTGAGTTGGAGAATCCCACCATGTACATCACTTCCGACACAGAGAATCGTCCCTCCTTAAGCAGCATGGCTGCTCGCTGCATACGTATGTGGCGCATAAACTCCACGGGAGTCTTGCCAGTCATTTGCTTCACCTTGCGATATAGCAGTTTGGAGCCGAGACCGAGGGTTTCCTGCAATCGTGTGACGTTGAAGTCGGAGTCGGCTATGTGTGCCTCCACCGTGTCGGTTATCTTTGCTAACAGTCGTGCGTCGGCGTCGGCGTTGACATTAATGCTGGTGTTGCCACTTGCATTGCTGGCTTGTATAGCAGTAGTATGAGAGTCCTCGTTGTGGAGCTTGTCGTGCATTGCAGGCTTTATTATTCCTGCGTTCTGCATCAGTTGCAAGCTGACAGATATTCTCACGAATCCTTCCATATTCTCAACTTTCGCATTGGCATCGTGCATTTGTGCAAGTTCGTGAAGTGTTGCGAGAGTGTTTACACCCACCGAAGGCTGTCCGTTGTATTTGGCTACAGAGTAGTAGCGGTTGAACACGAACGCAAGGTCCTCGTCGGGAATGCTCATGCCTGGAATGTCGATAGCTACAACAGCCTTGCTGTCGTTGGTCTCCACGTTGACGGTTACTGTGTCATTGCCGCTTTTTTGTTCTGTGGCAAAGTCGATAAGTTCAGCCAGCACAGGTTGCATACGCACAATGTCGATATTCACGTAAGCCGATGGCGAGTTGGTGCGGAAGTCTATGTCCGATTTCTTTGCAAGTCGTGAGCGTGTGTCGTCTACAGTTCGACGGCAGAAGTCAACGATGTCGACAGTCGATTTGCGCAGTTTCTCGCCATCTTCCTTTCCCTTCTGCATATCGAGGGCCTTATACACGAGAGTATTGATGTCCACCACATCGCGCCGCATCTGTTCCATGCGTTGGGCGTTGTTGGCGTTTTTCTCGTCGTGAAGCAACCCGAGAATGGAACTGAACAATGAGCCAAGCGGCAACTTGAGTTGGTGTGAGAGATTGTCGAAGAAGGCAGAGCGTGCCGACGACTCCTGCATGATGCGCTCCTTGGCCTCGCGTTCCTCTCGCAGACGTCGGCGCATCATTACAAACTTCATAGCCCATAAAGCCAATGCCAAAAGCACAAGCAGATAGACCAATTTAGCCCATATTGACAAATACCACGGCGGGAGTATAACAACGCGATAGGAAAAGATGTTGTCCTTAGTCTCGCCCAAGGCGTTCATCACGCGCACTTCAAGAGTGTATGTGCCCGAAGGCAACGCACTGTAGCTTATCTCCTGAGGTTCGCCGTGCAGATACTGCCATGTGTGGTCGACTCCTTCAAGACGGTAGGCGTAGACATTGGGTTGTTGTCCTGCCATAGGCAAGTCGGTGAGCATGAAGGTTATGTTGTTCTGTCGATGGGTGAGCGTTATCTCCGAGAGATAAGTGGCTGCTCCCTGCTCAGGCACGTAAGGCTTGTTGTCGACCAATATACCAGAGAGGAAGATAGGACTACTGAGTTTGGTGTTGGTGTGTGCTGCCAGTTTGCTTATGGGCACACTTGCCACCGCATCGTTGCCGCCAAATAACACGCATCCCGACACACGGTCGTAGAACACTGCCAAGGGTCGGAATCCGGGCAGGGCAAAGCGTGAGGACACTCCCTTTGTGGATATGATGCAGCAGTCTTGCCCAATGATTGCCCATATATCGTCTTCCACCTTGCACAGCATAGCTGTTTCATTGGTGTTGAATCCGGCAATTTTCATAGATCGGTCGTTGGCTTTGTCCATGCCGAAACATTCTATCTCGCCGTTCATGGCTGCCCACACGTTGCCCTTGTTGTCGGTGCAGATGTCGTTGATGAGTCGGTCTTTGCCCACGATATGTTCCACTCGCATGGTGTGTGGATTGATGCGGTCGAGTCCACGGTCGTACATTCGTGCCCATACGTTTCCTCTGCTGTCGACCACAAGTTGCCACACGTGCAAGCCTTGCAGCTCCTTGAGTATATGTCGGTCGGCCACAACAGTGGGTGTTGTGGCGTGGAGTAGTTTCTCCTTGTTTATGACAAACACTCCGCCCATGTAGGAACAAATCCAGTATCTTCCCATGCCGTCGTCCACAATGTCGTATGCCCAAGCTGTGGAGTAGTGTTGAGTGTGGTCGGTTACGATGATGTTGCGCATCTGTCGTGTCAGCGGATTGTAGATGTTGAGTCCGTGGTCGGTACACACAATCACGTTGCCGTCGCGGTCGGCATACACTCGGCGCACTCTGTTGTGCGACATGTAGTGGTTGGTGGATGTCTGTCGAAACCAAGCAATATTGTCTTTCTCGTCGGGCATGAATCCGTGATGTGCATTGTAGCCAATGAGTCCGTTGGTGCCGCCAAGCCACATCATTCCGTCAGGGCTTCGGTAGATAAGGTGCAGACAGTTGCCTTCGCCAGTCAGTGTTATGTCGCTTAGTGGAGTGTTTGTGAAGAACTTGTGTCGACGTATGGCAGACACTCCTTGGTCGGTGCCTGTCCATAGGTTGCCCCAGCGGTCGGTGAACACGGCCCACACAATGTTGTTGGCTATAGAGATAGGCGAGCGTGAGTCGTGCAGGGCATGTGTGGCCTCATGCTTCACCTTATTATATATGTACAGTCCGTTGTCGGTTCCGGCATATATGTTATTGCCGTATAGAGAGAGCGACTTGATGGAGTTGCCCGTGAGAGGAGAGGCGGATACAAACCGTTGCCAGTCGTAATGGTAGAGTGCTCCCTCTGTGCCTATCCACACATTGTTGCCGTCGCTGAGCAGGGCGTTGACAAGTGGTTGTCGTCCTTCGCCTATGCGTATAGGCTTTAGCTTGCCGTTGTTGAAGAGAGTAAGTCCGGATATAGTGCCCACTAATAGTCCATGTTTAGTGGCAAGCAGAGAGTAGATGTTATGCAGCGACGAGCTTTCGGAGCGGGTCTCGCCCGTCTGCATGTTGTGGCTGAACAGTCCTTGAGCGCCGCCAAACCACAGTCGGTCGGCGTATATGGCAACAGCACGAATGTCGCCTCCAACTGTCTTAGGCAGTTGGTTGTAGCATCCATTGCGTATGTCGTAGACAAGCAGTCCACGCTCGGTAGCCATATAGAGAATGTTGTGGCGCATAAGAATGGAGTGCACACGTGTGTTGACCGCAGCTTTGTCGGCATTGGTGTTGTGCGGAATAGTGCGGTAGCCATCGTAGGAATACAATCCGTTCTCGGTGCCAAACCACAGCATTCCTTGCTCGTCCTGCGCTATGGAGCACACGGATGAGGCTTCGGCAATGCTCACATTGTCGAAGGTCTGGGCTGTCGCCAACGAAGTGGACAGGAGCGTGAGGAGCGTGAGAAGTATTCTTACTGCTATATCTCTCATTCTTATAGTTGTTTGTTTTAGTAATTACTGCGGGGGGGGAGACTATCTGGATTATACAATTGGTGTCTAACACTAATCGACTCATATCCTATTCCATCTTTGAAGAATAATAGTTATACAATAAATCCTTCAATTCTTCCAAACCTTTTTGGGATTTGTCTATCTCAAACATTTTAACAGGTGTACCTGTATAGGGTTAAAAACAGTTGCTTCCATATTATTATTTTTATGTTTTCAGTTTCACGGCGTTAAATTACAAAAAAAAAGTCAGATACGGAAAAACTTAGCCAATAATCTGACTTTTAGAGTTGTAATACTTAAAAAGACCGACTTCCATCACGGAAGCCGGTCTAAAAACCATTTTTGTCTTGATAAACAGTAAAACATTGATGTTGAATCAAGACAAACAAATCTTACGTTTTACGATTTTAAACTACTTACTTGACATCAGTTGGACCTTGTCCTGCTACCTTAGGCCATCCCGGATTCTGGTAAACTACTGATGTATTGAGGTCTGTCTGATCGCCCTCTGCAGTCTGGCGGAATACGCTCTGTGCAATAGGAGACAGATAGTGTGCAGGTGTGAAGTGGTAGCCATCGAACACATCGTTGTTGATCTTAGAGATCTGATATGGACGTATATAGTCGCCACTGATAGCCTTGTCGCTCATGTTGCCCTTACCGCCTTCAACATCTACCTTAACGAGGTTGGTAGTACCGTCGAGCCATGCACCTTCGTACACAGTGCCCCAGTACTTCATACCTTCAATCTGGTAGCCGTCTACCTGGTCGCAAGCACGCCAGCGGATAAGGTCTTCCCAACGCATAGCCTCACCGATGAACTCGTCGCGGCGCTCGCGGCGGATGTTGTAGGTTGTAGCGTCAACAAGCTTTCCGTGTGAGTAAGCACCGAAGTCCCACTTAGCCTCCTCGTTCATGTTGGTGGCAGCGATGGTCTTGTTGTAGTCAGGGTCAACCTTGGCACGTGTGCGGAGAGCACGCCAGTACTTGTCGGCTGTTGCGTCGATAGTGTTGTTCTTCAACCAAGAAGCCTCCATGTAGTTGAGCAGAGCCTCTGTACCACGGAACACGATGCTTCCGCTCTCGCCGTAGTCGTGGTTTTGCCCCTGCTGAACGTCGTAGTTCTTACCCTTCTTCACAGCGTAGCCAGTAACCATACGAGTCTCGTTGTTGCCCATTACAGTCCAAGCGAGGTCTACAGTGTTAACACCGTCGGCTGTGTAGTTCTCAACCGAGCCGTCCATCTTTGTGAAAATCTGGATACGAGAGTCGCGGTTCTGAAGAGTAGCCTTCACACCCTGGTTCTCCCAAGCTGGGTCGTAGCCAGAGCCAGCAGCGTAGATAGGCAAACCGTTGCGCATGAGGAACGAGTTGACCAAACCACGTGTCCAACCTGTGCCACCACCGTTGCGCTGGAGCTGCATCTGGAGGTTGTGGGTTACGTTAGCCTTGGTACGGTCGAAAGCGCGGTACATGATAACCTCGCTATAGCCGCTCATGTCCTTGTCGCAGAACATTGTGTAGTAAGGGTTGAGGCTTGCCAAGTTGGCGTCCTGACCCTCAGCAGCGTCAGTATTCTCCACGAGGTTGTCAACGAGCTTGTCGCCAAGTTCCTTCGACGACTTCATAGCCTCGTCGAGGAAGTGGTTGATAGAAGCGTCGATGTCGAAGCCCTGAATGTCCTCAGCCTTGCCTGGCCATCCCGGACCGCCCGGTACGAAGGCAGTGCCCTTGTGATACTTCTCCCATGTAGCCTCGAAGAGGGCTGCGCGAGAGCGGAGCAACAGAGCAGCATCGCGTGAGATGCGGTTCTTGCCACCAGGACCCGACTCAGAGAGAAGGCCGAGAGCTTTGTCGAGGTCATCGAGAATCTGCTGAGCCACCTTGTAGCGTGGCTGACGCTTAGAGGCCTCTACAAGAGTGGCCTTATCGTCGGGAAGTGCATTGAGCACGATTGGGCAGTCGCCGATTGACTGGAGCTTGTCGAGATACATATAGGCACGGAGGAAATAAGCCTCGCCTATATAGTGGCGCACGTTAGCCTCTGCGCCGGTGATGCTCTTAGCCTCGAACTTAGGCAACACCTGGTCGAGGAAGTAGTTCACGTTGCGGATGTTTGAGAAGTCCCAATCACCGCCAGTTGAGCCTACCTTCCAGTTGCCTGGCACCCAACGGCTTGAGTAGCCAGTGGCAGCCTGGTTGTCGGTAGCGTTGTCGTAGGCGAAAGTACCCATACCATAGCTGCCCTGGTTGTTGCTGGTAAGTACGCCATACATATTTATTGTGTAAGCAGCGAGATCGGCCTCGGCTGTGAAGAAAGCTGCAGGAGTCACATCGCTCTCAGGCTCTTTGTCGAGGTAGTCGTCGCAACTTGCCAAACCGAGCGATGCTGCCAAAAAGAGCATAGGAATATATTTAAACTTCATAAGTTGTTTCCTTTCTATAATCTATTGTTGATGATTTATTAGAATGTCACACTAAGACCGCATGAGAATGTCTTCGACAACGGATAGGTCTTGCCAATCTCGCCACCGTAGCCAGCTCCTACGAGCTCCGGATCGCCAGCCTCTGTGAAGTTGGTGATGGTGAGGAGGTTCTCGCCTGATACGAAGAAGCGGAGGTTCTCGATGTAAACCTTGCGTGTGAGTTCCTTCGGCAATGTGTAACCGATAGTGAGGTTCTTCAGACGAGCGTAGGCAGCATTCTGCAAATAGCGTGTCTGAGTCTGCAGGTTACGACCGCCACTCCAGTCAGCACGTGGGTAGTAAGCGTTCTTGTTGTCCTCACGCCAGTAGTCCTCGTGGAACTTGAAGCCAGTAGCCTGCCACTTACCGCCACCGGTAGCACCCCAGAATACCTGACCGCCTGCTGCGTAGTCGCGCTTGAGTGTGCCCTGGAAGAACACCTTGATATCGAAGCCCTTCCAAGCAGCGTCGAGGTTCAAACCGAAGTTGTAGCGCGGTGTAGAGTTACCGATGATGCGGCGGTCGCCAGGTTTGTTGGCTGTGCCCTCACCACCATTAATCTTGCCGTCGCCGTCGAGGTCCTTGTACATGATGTCACCAGCTGTCCAACCGCTTCCGAGTGCGCTTTGGTCAACCTTAGAGAGGTGCTTGTCCATCTCTTCCTGGCTATTGGCGATACCGATTGTAGTATAGCCCCAGATGTCGCCGAGCTTAGCACCATTATAGTAAGAACCGAGGTTCTTCGACGGGTTAGGATACTTGTCGATAACCACCTGGTTGTCGCTCAATACGAATGAAGCGCCGTAGCTAACCTCACCGATGATGTCGCGCCAGCTGATCTGCAAATCCCATCCCTTAGAAGTCATGTCGAGGTTGTTCACCTTAGGAGGATTGGCACCGAGGATTACCGGCAACTCAGGAGCAGGACCCACCATGTCGAATGTCTTGCGCTGATAGTAGCCGAACGATCCGGTCAAGCGGTTGTTGAAAGCTCCCCAGTCGACACCTACTTCCCATGTGCGGCTCTTCTCCCATGTGAGAGTAGACGACACGAGTGAAGGCTGTGAAGCCACGTTAGGTCTTGCATTGTTGATAAGCCAGTTGCCACCCTGTGATGTGAATCCGATTGTTGGGTAGAAAGGATACCAGTTGTCGGTGTTCTGGTTGCCGAGCTGACCCCAAGAAGCGCGGAGCTTCAATGTGTTGACATACTTAGCCATAGGCTCCCAGAATTTCTCCTGAGCGATGTTCCAACCTGCTGAGAATGAAGGGAAGAAGTTCCAGCGGTTCTGGCGGAGGAAACGTGACGATCCGTCATAGCGGAGGTTAGCCTCGAAGAGGTAGCGTCCGGCGTAGTCGTAGTTGATACGTCCGAAGAAACCAGCTGTTGTCCATGAGTTGTAAGCACCACCTACGCTTGGCTTGTTGGTTGTAGTGTCGAGTGTAGGCAGACCTGACATGATGCCGTTCTGCTGTGCGGTTATGTCGCGCTTACGGAACCACTCGCTCTGGAAACCGCCCATTACCTTCATGTTGTGGTCGCCGAATGCGCGGCTGTACTCAGCAAAGAGGTTCGGGTTGAAATAGTTCGACTTGAACGAATACTCATATACGCTTGATGTGGCGTTGGAGTCAACAAACGGGTTGTTGTCGCAGTCATAGCCGTAAGTTGTGAGCCATTCGCGGTGGTTGAACTGTGTAAGGATACGGTAGTTCAACTCAGCGTTGAGGGTCAGGCCCTTAACCGGAGTGGCAACAAACGAGAGCTGTTGCGACAAGCGGTCGGTCTGGTTCTTGGCACGGCCACCATTCTCAAGACGTCCGATGTAAGACTCTGGCAACCAGTTGCCGTTCGGGTCCTGTGTAGGAATGATAGGCCAGTAGCGGCACATGTTGTGGTAGAACACGTCGGTACCGTTGATAAGGTCGTTAGGCGAATCGAAATCGCTACGTGAGAAACGTGTGTTGTAAGTTACGCGCAACCAATCAGCCAACTGTGCAGACACCTTACCAGTGAAAGCATAACGCTGTGTGTTGTCGTCGCCATGACGAAGAAGACCGCCACGGTCGAGGTAGTTGGCAGAGAGATAGTACTGGATGCGGTCGTCGCCACCGTTCATGCTCAGAGTGTGCTCCTGCGAGAAGCTGTTGCCAAACTGCTCCTTGAGCCAGTCGGTGTTGCCAATAGGCAGGAGTGGAGTGTTGTCCCAAACCTCCCAACGGTTGTTGACGTTCTTGAACATCTTCTGCATAGTAGGATCGCTCTGAGCCTTCTTTATCTGCTCAAGCTTGTCGTCGGTAAACCAAACACCAGCACCACTATTAACAGAAGCGTCGTTCATATACTTGGCCCATGTGTATGAGTCCATCATCTCCGGCATGTTGAGCGGAGAGTCGAAACGGAACGAGTTGTTGTAATTGATAGAGGTCTTGCCCTTCTTACCGCTCTTGGTAGTGATAAGGATAACACCACCGGCAGCACGCGAACCATAGATAGAAGAAGCCGAAGCGTCCTTCAATACAGAGATATTCTCGATGTCCTGCGGGTTGAGTGCGTTCATATCGCCCTCCATGCCGTCGATGAGCACGAGTGGAGAAACCGAAGAACCGGCACCGATAGTACCAGTACCACGGATGTTGAATGACTTAGAAGAGTTAAGAGTACCACCGCTGCTTGAGGTAGAGAAGTTCATACCAGCAACAGCGCCCTGGAGAGCGTCAACTACAGAGTTAACTGGACGTGAAGAGAGAGTTTTAGAGTCAACGGTAGAAACAGCACCAGTAAGGTTCACCTTCTTCTGTGTACCGAAACCAACGACTACAACCTCATCAAGCATCTTCTTGTCGTCCTCGAGCAAAATGTCGAGAGGAGCACCGTTCCACTTAACAGTCTTAGTGGTGTAGCCGATGTAAGAAATCTGGATTGTAGCACCTTTCTTTACACCAGTGAGTGTAAAGTTACCGTCGAGATCGGTCACTGTGCGCAAGTTTGTTCCTTCAACAACGATCGAAGCACCGATTACGCTTTCACCAGTGGCGTCCTTGACAACGCCTTTGCAAGCTGCCTCGTTCTGCTGTACAGAACTCATGGGTGCAGCGTCGTTTGCGCTGGCAGCGTATGCCATCTGACTACCGCTCATAGGAGCAGCAGCGAGCAATGCCATAACCATTCCAGCGGTCTTGACTTTCTTGTTCATAAGCAATTAAATTTGTTATAATTGATTTTAGTAGAAATTATACTTACTTGTGAAAAGGTTCATACACACATGCGTTATTACACGCACACACATTATTATATGTATTGTGTGGATGAAGTTGCATGAATGAATGTTCCAATTCGTTGTGGTTTTTATTGGTGTGAGTTATATCAGATTAAGCACTAAAGCTCGTCTGTTTTTTGATTTTTTCATATTTGTTTTGGTTTGCGGTTGTAAAAGTACTACTTTTTTTGTTAACGCTAATTAAGAAAGGTAATAAATATCCAAATTATTTGCATAGTTTAACAATGTAGGGCGTTTTCTCAGGGATATAACGATAAAAGCCTAAGATTATCGTTGTTTAAGGTGTTTTTTTATGTTATGTTGTCATGAATGTCATGAAAGTCATGAAAGCCAATTTAGTGGAGAGTGTGTCAAAACTCAAACAAAAGCGGGCTGAAAGCCCAATTTCTTTACAGCCCAGGGCAACGCCCTGGGTATATAGCATTCAGTTAACAACGCGCCCTGTAAGGGCAACTATCTGTGGCACAATAGAGTTGCCCTTACAGGGCGCATGGTTTGTGTTTGTCCGTTACCCAGGGCGTTGCCCTGGGCTATGGAGAAATTGGGCTTTCAGCCCGCATTATTTGCATTTTGACACACCCTCCTCCTACTATAGTAAAGATAATTAAAAATTTAATTATGTTGTAATGGCTCAATATAAATATTATGTATCTTTTCTTCCGAATTTATGGCTTTATCCGTAAAAAATAGACTTGGACACTTACTATAATACCAAGCCGGGAATTAGTCTTCTATTAAGACCCTTTTTGGTCTTAATAGAAGACCAACCCTCAAGAATTATTAAGACCAAGTTCGGTCTTAATAGAAGACCAAAAAAAGGACAAGAAAGGGCATGTTTTGAGAGTTTTATTTCCAGCTGTCTAGACAGAGATTTTGCATAGGTTGTTATGTGATTGTCTGTAAATGGAGTTTTTAAAGAGATTTTTAAATCAGCAATAGGTTAATGAGATTCTTTGACTTTTGAGGCTAACAAAAACTCTCTCGGCAGAGAGTTTTTGTTCTCTGCCGAGGAAACAAATTTTTCCTGCCGAGAGAGTTAGTTTTGGGCTGTCCGGAGAGGTGGTTTGGCAAAACATAAATTCCCCATTTCCCTTTACATTTTCGACAAATCCTTTGTTTATGGGCGACCACGAGGTGTTTTGTCCGTTTTGTTTTGCCATTTGTCCAATATGTGACGCTTGATATTAGTCAATAAATGTAATTTTGCAACCGAAAAAAAGACCTAACCGTTTCAAGTCTTCAATTGGAATATAAATAAGAATCAAAAACCATAATTTACCTAAACGTTTTCAAAATGAACCAAACAAAAGGAAACAAAACCGCTGGGCGTTTCTCGCTGCTGCTCGCCGGACTGCTTGCCACGTCAAGCCTCTCGGCACAGGCACAGAACCGCGTGATTAAGGGCAGCGTAGTAGATGCCAATAACCAGGAACCTCTTATGGGAGCCACCATCATGCTCGACGGTGGCAAGACGGGAGCCGTGACCGACATCGACGGCAACTTCTCACTTACAGTTCCCGAAGGAACAAAACAGATTTCTGTGACATATATAGGATATGTGGCAAAGACCGTGCAGCTCAAGAGCGGCATGATGACCATACAGCTCGACTCCAACGACAAGCAGATTGGCGAGGTCGTGGTTGTGGGCTATGGTACAACACGCAAGAGCGACCTCACCGGCTCTGTGTCGACAGTCAAGGCTAAGGACTTCAACAAGGGAGCCATCTCCTCGCCCGAACAGCTTATCAATGGCAAGGTGTCGGGTGTGCAGATTATGTCGAACTCTGGCTCTGCCACATCTGGAAGCACTATTCGCGTGCGTGGCGGTGCTTCATTGAACGCCTCAAACGACCCATTGATTGTTGTAGACGGTGTGCCTTTGGAGCTTGGCGGAATCTCTGGAGCCGACAACTTCCTGAGCATGATAAATCCGCAGGACATCGAGTCGATGACCGTAT